>ERZ650302.32-NODE-32-length-54015-cov-50.063047_pt1 | contig 54015 bp, 63 predicted proteins | sample MGYA00376238_ERZ650302 | MGnify/ENA primary metagenome ERZ650302 (study PRJEB26733, sample SAMN07839298) | wastewater metagenome | biome: urban; feature: wastewater treatment plant; material: waste water | place: USA: North Carolina | collected 2016-04-28 ... | reverse complement strand
GACGAGTCGTGCGTACTGATTCACGTGACATTTTCTTTTTGTAACGTTTTACCGCAGCTGCTTTTTTGCGTTTACGTTCTTGAGTTGGTTTTTCATAGAACTCATGTTTACGTACATCTGCTAAAATACCGGCTTTCTCACAAGCACGTTTAAAGCGGCGAATTGCGATATCTACAGGTTCGTTCTCTTTTACCTTTACTGCTGGCATGTAGACTCCTTAAGTCTAGGCTGATTGATAGACAATGAAAATGCTATCAACAAAGCGGGGTTAGTGGGTCAGGAACATTAATCCGGCTGTATAGGTGATTATTAGCCAACCTACCCATGGTTTGGCATCAGCTCAGATTAGGATAAAAATAGGTGCGAATTTTAACTAAATATTGAATGTAAGTCAATGTAAATTTTAGCTTTTTAATCACCGGTTAAATTAAAAAATCCTCCTCCTAGCTAATTGCCCTGTTTTAGCTAGCCAGTAAAAATTTTTTGCCCGTTATCGTAACAAAATACACAACGATAGTAATGATTTAGCAAGGTGGCTTTAAAATGTTATTTTATTCATACCGCAGTAATGCTAATATAGTCACTAATTCTCATGTGATAACAACATACCGCTAAATGTCGTACTAGCCATTTGCCAGTCGACATTACCATGCAAAAACAGTTTGTAGGGCTATTAAAAATTTATACATTGATGTGAAATTAGATTTCACCTTATTTGAAAGGAAAAGGTTATGCTACCGATATCAACACGCAATGCCACGCTAGCCAGTCTTATGATTGCCTTGGGTCTTACCATGAGCGCATGTAGTAAGCATGAGTCAGCCGAAAGCAAACCAACCGAAGAAATTGCTGCACAGCAAGGTGAAATCGCTCGTGCAAACCATCCCATGCCAGTGGCTTCACAGCCTGCTTCATTTGTACCACCGACAGCCGCCTCAGCCGCTGCCACCACGACGACAGCAACCGCTACCCCAGTTTCTGCTGATGCAGGTGAAAAATTGTTTGGTAGTGTATGTGCCACTTGTCACACAGCAGGCTTGATGGGCGCCCCAAAACTTGCTGATAAAGCCGCTTGGGCACCTCGCATTGCGCAAGGTAAAGACACGCTTTATAAACACGCCATTGTCGGCTATCAAGGAAAAGCCGGTGTAATGCCAGCCAAAGGCGGTAGCCAAGCTTCGGATGAGGAAGTAAAAGCTGCCGTTGATTATATGGTCTCAAAAGCAAGCTAATAGGTAATGCGCCCTCTATAAAATCAAGGCTATACGTTCAAGCCTATGCAACAACTAGTATCTAGCACTTCACTAAATCCAGTCACTAGCAAAATAGTTGGCTGGTTTTTTATACGTTTTTTATACCCAATGTGCTTTGTTTTAACCCGTAGTTTGGTTATGATGAATGACTATCTTCAATCACCAAACCCTGTTAAGAAACCGCCATGACACCTGCCGTTAATCTTGCCAAAAAACTAAAAATCAACTTCCAGTTACATGAATACCATCATGACGCCCATAGTGAAAGCTATGGGCTTGAAGCGGCAGAAAAACTACAAGTTGAGCCAAAGCGGGTTTTTAAAACCTTGGTGGTGCAAGACGACAATGACAAGCTCGCTGTTGCGATATTGCCTGTTGAGCATTTACTAAACCTAAAAAAAATTGCCAAAGCCATCGGCAGTAAAAAAGCACAAATGGCAGACCCCAAATTGGTAGAACGTACCACAGGCTATGTGCTAGGTGGGGTAAGCCCGCTCGGTCAAAAAAAACGCCTGCCCACGGTCATCGATCAGTCGGCACAACACTTTACAACCATTTATTGTAGTGGCGGTAGACGCGGCTTAGAGATTGAGTTGTCGCCGTCAGATTTAGCAGGCGCAGTAAACGCCAAGTTTGCAGATTTAATTCAACAATAAAGGATAACACCATGCCCAATGTCATTATTGAAGTGAGTCACGATCATCTTATTAGTCAGCCTGATAACCTGCTAGCACGGGTCAATGATACGCTATGGCAGTCTGGCAACTTTAAGCTGCAAAGTGATATCAAATCACGTATCTACTACCCAAACCACGCCTTAGTAGGACTGACCGGTAGCGGGCATGAAGCTTTTGTTATGGCGCATTTTTATCTGATGCCAGGGCGGGATGACGCTACCATTCAATCATTGGCGCAGCGCATTGCCGATGCTATCAAAGCGCATCTGCAGGAATTCGAAAGTGAGGTACCTGTTGGCAGTTTACAGATTTGCGTCAACTCCACCACGCTAAGCGCCAATTATTTTAAGCAGTATGTCTAATCCAAATAGAGGGTGTAGGGATAAAAATTGGCTATTTTAAGGACATTTTTGCTGACTTTTGCCAACTGGTAGGATAGTAAGTTTGGCAACAAAACCTGCAGCGGCGCCGTTGCTGGCCATCAAATTGCGTGCGATACGGATGGTGTAGTTGCCTGATTGTGGCAAACAACCTTGATAGACAGTACCGCCTTTGCCCCCATCGACGTTGCCCGTAGGGGATATGATAACACCGACATTGGCAAATTCAGCATAGCCCCTACGAGGCATCAATACTAAGGTTGCGTATTGATTTTTGCTAGCGTCGAATTGATAAAGCAGGCTGTCTTGTTTGGGCGATAATTGACCAACCCACATTTTACTGGTTTGGTTTTTGCCAAAATGGATAACGGTCTGTACGGGTGTGGCATTGAGCGGGTGGGTCATCCCCAATAAAGATAAGATAATGACCAACTGATAATGTTTTAAAAATTTTGCCATGTTTTTAGCTTACTATGAAAAATCTGCAAGATACAAATAAGGATACACAAGGGTAAGGATACACAAGGGCTAGCCAATGACTAAACAGTCATTTGCGTTATTCTCAACTTATCGCAAACATAGTAAACTAGTCAAGATTTTGTTTTGTCTGCGGTATGTAAAAATTTTAATAAGCATCTTTTAATAAGCATCTTTTAAAGACATCATATAAAGACATCGTGCAAAACATCATTTTTTCGGTTTTCCCCGTTGATTTCAACATAACTCAAGGAGTTAGCAATGATTTATCAAGGAAATAGCATCTCGGTATCGCTACTCGAAGACGGTATTGCTAAATTAAACTACGATAATCAAACTGAGAGCGTTAATAAATTTGACCAAGCCACCATCAAAGAATTTGGCGAAGCAGTCACGGCATTAGAACAATCTTCAGACGTTAAAGGTCTAATCGTTACTTCAGGAAAAAAAGTTTTCATCGCTGGTGCGGACATTACTGAATTTGTTGGTAATTTCAAAAAACCAGAAGCCGAGATTGCTTCTTGGGTACTTGACATCAACAAAACATTCAACCGTTTTGAAGACCTGCCTTTCCCAAAAGTTGCGGCAATCAATGGCGCATCCATGGGCGGTGGTACAGAGATGACGTTGGTGTGTGATTACCGTGTCATGAGTGACAAAGCGAGCATCGGTTTGCCCGAAGTTAAACTGGGCATCTTCCCAGGTTTTGGTGGTTCGGTGCGTTTGCCACGTATCATCGGTATCGATAACGCGTTAGAAATCATCGCAACTGGCGAGGCACAAAAACCAGCCGCTGCATTAAAAGTCGGTATGGTGGATGCGGTTGTTGCCGCTGACCACTTAGAAGCTTCAGCGATTGATTTAGTCAAAAAATGTATCGCAGGCGATTTAGATTGGAAAGCACGCCATGATGAAAAAATCAATCCAGTCAAATTAAACGCCCTAGAACAAGCGATGGCATTTAATTCAGCCAAAGGTGTACTGTTCTCAAAAGCCAATCCAGCGCAGTACCCAGCGCCAAAAATCGCTTTAGAGTCTATCGAAAAACAGGTGAACCTACCACGTGACAAAGCGTTAGAAATTGAATCTGCAGGTTTTGCAAAAGCCGCAAAAACCCCACAAGCAGAAAGCCTAGTCGGTCTATTCTTAAACGACCAAGCCGTTCGTAAACTCGCTAAAACTCACAGCGCCAAAGCGCATGATATTAAAGAAGCCGCTGTATTGGGCGCAGGTATCATGGGTGGCGGTATCGCTTACCAAGCCGCCTCAAAAGGCTTGCCCATCATCATGAAAGACATCAAGGCAGAGCAACTTGACTTAGGTATGCGCGAGGCAAGCAAACACCTATCAAGCGGTATGGCACGCGGTAAAGTAACCCCAGCACAAATGGGCGAAACCTTAAGCCGTATCCGTCCTACGCTCAACTACGGTGACTTTGGTGAGACTGACATCGTGATTGAAGCGGTTGTTGAAAATCCAAAAGTTAAACACGCGGTATTAAAAGAAGTTGAAGGGCTAGTTAAAGACAACTGTATCCTCGCATCTAACACTTCTACCATCTCTATCACCTACCTAGCTTCGGTACTAGAGCGCCCAGAAAACTTCGTCGGTATGCACTTTTTTAACCCAGTCCATCGTATGCCGCTGGTTGAAGTAATTCGTGGTGAAAAATCAAGCGAAGAAGCGGTAGCGACCACGGTAGCGTTAGCAGAAAAAATGGGTAAAGTGCCAGTGGTGGTAAATGACTGCCCAGGTTTCTTAGTTAACCGCGTATTATTCCCTTACTTCGGTGCGTTTGACTTATTAATCAAACAAGGCGCTGATTTTGTTCAAATCGACAAAGTCATGGAAAAATTTGGCTGGCCAATGGGTCCTGCCTACCTGATGGACGTTGTGGGTATCGACACAGGGGTTCATGGGGCAGAAGTGATGGCACAAGGCTTCCCAGACCGTATGAAACCAGACTACAAAGTGAGTGGTCAGATATTGTTTGAAGCCAATCGCTTAGGTCAAAAAAATGGCGTTGGTTTCTATAAATACGAAACGGATAAAAAAGGCAAGCTAGTTAAAACTGCCGATCCACAAACTGTTGAATTATTAAAACCATTTATCGATGCACCAAAACAGTTTGAAGACCAAGAAATCATCGATCGTTTGATGATTGCATTATGTAATGAAACGGTTCGCTGCTTAGAGGACAACATCGTATCGACGCCTGCAGAAGCAGACATGGCGATGATTATGGGTATTGGTTTCCCGCCATTCCGTGGTGGCCCATGCCGTTATATCGACCAAATCGGTCTACAAAATTACCTAGCCCTTTGCGACAAATACGCAAGCTTAGGTAAAGCCTATGAAGCGCCACAAATGATTCGTGATATGGCGGCAAATGGTAAAACTTTTTACCCACAAGCGTAATCGACGATTATAAATTTTAAGGAGAATAAAATGACTACATTAAGTCCAAAAGATGTCGTGATTGTCGATGGCGTTCGTACCGCAATGGGCAAATCAAAAAATGGTATGTTCCGCAATGTACGCGCTGACAGCATGTCTGCGGAGCTTGTTAAAGCCTTGGTAGCGCGTAACCCGTTTGATACCAAACTTGTAGAAGATGTCATCTGGGGCTGTGTCAACCAAACCCTAGAGCAAGGTATGAACATTGGTCGTAACATCGGTTTATTGGCTGAATTACCACGTACCACGGCGGGTCAAACGGTCAACCGTCTATGTGGTTCATCCATGCAAGCGCTTCACACCGCAGCAGCACAAATCATGACCGGTCAAGGTGATGTGTTCATTATCGGCGGTGTTGAGCACATGGGTCACGTCGGCATGATGCACGGTATTGACCTCAATCCAGAAGCTTCAAAATACTACGCAAAAGCCTCTAACATGATGGGTTTAACCGCTGAAATGCTCGGACGTATGAATAACATCAGCCGTCAAGAACAAGATGCGTTTGGTGTAGAATCACATCGCCGTGCGTGGGAAGCGACACAGCAAGGTCGTTTCAAAAACGAAATCATCGGCATTGAAGGCCATGACGAAAACGGTAACTTACAACTTTGCACCATCGATGAAGTGATTCGTCCCGATGCCAACCTACAATCATTTGCGGCATTACGTCCCGTATTTGATCCTAAAGGTGGTACCGTGACAGCTGCCACGTCATCAGCCTTATCTGACGGTGCGTCTGCGATGCTTATCATGTCTGCACAAAAAGCCAAAGACTTGGGTCTAACACCACGTGCGCGTATTCGCGGTATGGCAGTTGCAGGCTGTGATGCGGCTATCATGGGTTATGGTCCAGTACCTGCTACCCAAAAAGCCTTAAAACGCGCTGGCATGAGCATTGACGATATGCAAACCATCGAGCTTAACGAAGCATTTGCCGCACAAGGCTTATCAGTTCTTAAGGGCTTAAACCTACAAGACAAACTAGACATCGTTAACCTAAATGGTGGTGCTATTGCATTAGGTCACCCACTAGGCTGTTCTGGTGCACGTATCACCACCACACTATTAAATGTGATGGAACAACAAGACACCCAAATCGGTCTTGCCACCATGTGTATTGGTCTGGGTCAAGGGATTGCCACCATTATTGAACGTGTATAATTATTTTGTTATCAAAAAAGCCCTTGATTGAAATCAAGGGCTTTTTTACGCATGAAGTTTTTTACCCATTTTTTTACCAATGTTTTCTTATGCCTTTTTCTTTATCATATTTCTTTATTACCGTTTCTTTATCACTGTTTGTTTACTATTATTGCTTTACTATAAAGTCTAAGAAATTTTTTACCAAATCTGTTATGTTATCTAGATAAAAATAGATAACTATAGGTGTATTGTGAGTTTATTTCAAAATCTACTAATTATTTGTATATTAGTGTTGATTTCCAGTTTTTTCTCCATTTCCGAAATTGCCTTGGCAGGTGCTAGGCGCATCAAGCTAAAGTTGTTGGCAGAATCGGGTGACAATCGCGCCAATAAAATTTTGCATTTACAACAAAATTCTGCCGAATTTTTTGCCACCTCACAAATTGGGCTAAATGCCGTGGCAATTTTGGGCGGTATTGTCGGTGAGTCTGCGCTTCGTCCCTACTTTATTGACCTTATTTCCCCATTTTATCAAGGTAAAATGCTTGATAATATCGGTTTTATAATGTCATTTTTGGTGGTCACTTTGTTGTTTATTTTGTTTGCTGATTTAATCCCCAAACGCATTGGCATGATTAACCCAGAACGCGTGGCGTTAGCGATGATTGAGCCTGTACTGTTGTCAATCAAATTATTTAAGCCGCTGGCTTGGATTATCAATGGGCTGGCAAATCTGATTTTTAGAATTTTTAAAATCAATATGGTAAGAGAAGAAAATATCACCTTTGATGATGTTTCGGCTGTGGTGGATGCAGGGGCGCAAGCGGGGGTATTGCTCAAGCAAGAACATCACTTTATCGAGAACGTTTTTGAGCTTGAAGAACGTAACGTGCCCTCTAGCATGACCACCCGTGAGGATGTGGTGTATTTCACCCTTGGCGAGTCTGAGCAAAGTATCCGCCAAAAAATCGCCAGTTATCCTTATTCAAAATTTTTGGTATGTAAAGACCATATTGATGAAGTGATTGGCTATGTCGATACCAAAGATATTTTGGTAAAACTTCTTAGTAACCAGTCGCAAATTTTGCTCAATGAAACTACGATTCGTAATGTATTAATCATCCCCGATACATTAACCTTATCCGAGCTGCTAGACCGTTTTCGCTCTAGTAAAGAAAAATTTGCCGTAGTGATGAACGAGTATGCGCTCATTGTCGGTGTCATTACGCTGTCTGATATCATGATGACAGTGATGGGGGACTGGGTCGCACCGATTGAAGATGAGCAGCAGATTATCCAGCGTGATGAATTCTCATGGCTGATTGAAGGTACCACACCGATTGAAAATGTCAAACATGCGCTCGGTATCGAAGATTTTCCTGATTGGGATAATTATGAAACTTTAGCGGGTTTTATGATGTATAAACTGCGCAAAATTCCCCGTCCTGCAGATTTTGTTGAATATCAAGGTTATAAATTTGAAGTAGTCGATATTGATCATCATAAAATTGACCAATTACTGGTTACCCGTTATCTTAAAGACGAAGAAAATCAAATTATCAGCGATAGTTAGTCAAGGTGAGTAGGTAATACTGCCGCTTTGAATTGAAATAGATTAACTTTTTTCACGTTTCTTGTTAAAGTAGTTCATGGTTTCACCAAATCGTGAACTTTTTTCTTTTGGGCTTGGCAAACGGTAAAATTATTTTATGCTTGAAATCCGCCATCTTCAATTATTGACCGCACTACGTGAGCAAGGCTCGCTTGCTGCCGCGGCTGAGGACTTGTATGTCACGGCATCAGCAGTCTCCCATCAGCTCAAAGAAATCGAAAATTATTATGGTGTTAGTCTGGTCAATCGCCGCTCAAGACCACTAAGCTTTACCCCAGCAGGCAAAGAAGTACTCAAACTTGCGGACAGTGTGCTTCCGCAGTTTAATCGTACCACCGCCAACCTTAAAAGACTGGGTCGTGGTCAAACGGGACAATTGCGTTTGGCCTCGGAATGCCATAGCTGTTTTGATTGGTTGATGCCTATTCTTAATCGTTATCGCAGGGAATGGCAAGACGTTGAGCTGGACTTTAGCTCAGGTTTTGAACCTGAGCCCCACCAAATGTTACTCGATGAAGAAATTGATGTGCTTATCACAGCCAGTCGCTTACCCTTGGAGGGAATCAGCTATCTGCCGTTATTCCAATATGAAAGTCGCTTGGTGTTGTCACCCACACACCCATTAGTCGATAAAAAATCGCCAATTTTGCCAGAAGATTTGATTGATGAAACGCTTATCGTCTATCCTGTGGAAGCCAAACGACTCGATATCATTGCGCATTTTTTTGCGCCTGCAGGACTTGCGCCCAAGAAACTAAGAACCACAGAATTGACCGCCATGTTAATTCAGCTGGTTGCGAGTGAACGAGGGGTTGCCTCGTTACCGAATTGGGTGGTCAATGAATATGAAAAAAAAGGCTGGGTGATATCAAGGGCATTGGGGGAAGGTGTGTTTTGCCAGCTTTATGCGGCGACCCGTACCACAAGTAAAGAGGTGGCTTATATTCAAGGGTTTTTGGATTTACTGCCAGAGATTACCCATAAACCGATATTACCCGCCCATCATCGAGGCTAACTGATTAAACCTAAGCGATTAAAAATATTGGGTGTGGCATACATCAACATAAGTATCATAATGCCACACCCAAATTACATATCAACATACGCCAACAGAAGCTAAGGCGAGTTCACCCAGAGTAGAACGGGGTTACTTTGAAACTAAGTTAACCTCTTCAGGGGCGATATACGTTGACGCCAATACTGTTGGCTCATCGTATTCAACTTTTTCAGTGACCAATTCTTCATGACGCAGTGTCACAGGAATTTGCGTTTCATGACTGACATTTTGAGTCATTAACTGTACTTTTTCCGCCACAATGGTTTCAATATTCACTTTAGCTATTTGTTGAAGTAGAGGAATCTCAATGGGGGTATCGCCTAAAGTAATCGCTTGCCCATTTACCATCAACTGTGGCACATTGACGTTATTAGTAATCACGCTAACTAAATTATCTTGAGAGGTGCTAGGCTTTGCAAATACATGTTCAATCACTAAGACTTCTTGATTAAGTGTGACAGGAACGTTAACCGTTTGACTGATGATTTTTTTTGATAATTTAATATTGTCTTTAACAAATCGCTCAATTTGCACTTGAGGGTGTTCAGCTAATAGCTCTAAAGTGTTGTTGTTATCTTCACGAAGATCGACGGTTTTGACAATATTATCATGAGTATGGGTATCATAGTTGTTTAGTTCAGTAGTAGTCATCATCGGGTTTTTCATCGAGTGTTTTCCATTGCAAAGTTATTGTTCCAAAATTTTGTAATAATATATGGCAACTACAAAAAAGACAGATGAGATCATCTGCCTTTTTCAAGCCAATGGCAATACCGTTGGCAGAATTTAAACTTTATTTTTAATGATATTATTTATCAAAGTTTACGGGGCGCATTTGGATCGATTGCAGGTGCTACATTACCATCGACAGTATCAACACCCGTTACGCGCTCAACGCCATCTTTTTGTACATCTAACTCTTCACGACGAACTGTTTCATTAAAGGTCTCAGTACGAGTTTGGGCCACTTTATCTACGTTAACTTCTTCAGTCACGTAAGTTTGTTTGTTGACATTTGCACGTTCTGCTTCCAGTTCGACCTCAATAGTAGCATTGTCATTATCACCGATGCTACGATCAGTAGGTTTATTAACTGGCGTACGCTGGATATGCGCTTGTTCTTCAGTTAGCTCAACATTCACAGTGCGGGACTCAGACACAACGTGTTTACCGACTTTTAGTAAACCCGCTACAATTTTGTCTTTATTGACTGAAAGTCGTTCTTCAAGCAACTGCAATGTATTGGGTGATTGGTAGTCATTATCAGTGAGCTTAACGGGCGTTGCAGCACGGTCAAATACATGACGGTCACGAACCGTTTGTTCTTCGATACTGTAGTTGTAGTCAGGATCGTAGTTATCCATTGTTTCAACAGTATCTCGGCTGAGCGAATCAAAATATACATTGTCGTCTTGAATACGGGCTAACCCTGCAGGTACCAACACTTCTTTTGAGCTAAACCAACCGCCTACATCAACGATGAAATAACGGATACGACCTGTAGTATCGTCAACTAAAGCCCCTTGAATGCTACCTATTTTTTCGCCATTTGCCCCATAAGCGGTTTTACCGGTTGGATCAAAATAATCGTTACCTAAAAGGTCAACGTGGGTGTCTTGGATATCGCGTAAACGCATTAAACTTGCCATGAGAAAATCTCCTGTAAATATCTTATAATTCACTTCTAATAAAATAATTAACTTAGAAACTAAATAAATATAAGATAATTTTTTTATAGTTAATTCAAAATTGTTATAATAAGTTTTTAAAATTCAACAAATTAAATATTTTATCACTGATGGATTGTTGAATTCGCCGATGATAAGAATCACGAAAAACTTCGTAATCTTTATCGCTCGACATGCACACAAGGTTACTCGAAAACTCGCCTGTTAAATAGTAGAATTGGATAAAGTTTTGTTTGGTGGGTGTAATTGGCAGTTGTCTTAAGTAACTTTTGCAACCAAGCGTAAAAAAATTGGGCTTTCAGCAATAAAGTAAAAACATAGTAAAAAAGTTGGTAGAACAAATAGCGCAAACCACCATCGCAAACCCCAATAATGCCTTACAACAAATGAGTTATAAAAACATAGCACTAGGTGATTTTTAATGACAAAATATCAGGGCAAAATAACCCGCTGGCAAGATGACAAAGGCTTTGGGTTTATTGAGCGAACGGATAACAATTTACAAGACTCAGCCATCTTTTTTCATATCAGCGAATACCGAGCGAACCAACGTCCTGTGCTTAATGAAGCGGTAGTTTTTGAAATAGGGCAAGGCAGAGATGGCAAACCCTGCGCTGTCAACGTGCAGCAACAGACGTTTGTCAGACAAAAAGTTGCCCAACAAAATGCCCGCCAAGTTCGTCAAGTGCAAAACGACCTTAAAAATCAAACATTACTCACCTGGGTGGCTATTGGGGTGCTGTTTTTTGTATTACTGACCGCTATTGTGCTGGTTAAGCACTTACCCTTATGGATTATAGGTTGGTATTTTGCAATGAGTTTAGCGACCTATCTGCTGTACGCGCATGATAAAAAAGCTGCGCAAAATGGTGATTGGCGCGTGCAAGAAGCGTCACTCCATAAATTGGCTTTTGCTGGGGGTTGGGTAGGGGCGGCGTTTGCCCATTGGTTATTGCGCCATAAATCGACCAAACCAGAATTTCGTAGGGCTTTTTACTTGACAGTGATGGGCAATCTCTTAGCTTTGGTAATCATAAGTTATATCAACATGAAAATCAGATGATTGCTTGATAGCTTGATTGTTATAGATCGAGTGTTGAGCAAAAAAAATCCCTAATATAGCTTAGGGATTTTTTTAGCATGAGACAATTAGATTAATTCAATCGCTAATGCAACGGCTTCACCACCACCGATACATAGGCTAGCAATGCCTTTTTTGCCGCCTGTGCGTTTGAGTGAGTTGATGAGTGTGACTACGATACGCGCACCCGATGCTCCCACGGGATGACCCAATGCACAAGCACCGCCTTCGATATTAACCTTAGCATGATCAAGGTCATTTTCTTGCATAGCAAGCATCGTTACCATGGCGAATGCTTCATTGATTTCCCAAAGATCAACGTCTTCTTTGCTCCAGCCAGCTTTTGCTAAAACTTTTTTCACACACTCAATGGGCGCGATGGTAAATTCGCTTGGGTGTTGTGAGTGGGTGGCTTGGGCAACGATACGTGCAAGTGGTTTTAAGCCTTTTTCCTTGGCTTTGTCTTCTGACATCAATACAACGGCAGCTGCCCCATCGGAGATTGAGCTTGAGTTAGCGGCAGTGACGGTACCATCTTTTGAGAACGCGGGTTTTAAGGTTGGGATTTTGTCTACATTGGCTTTACCGGGTTGTTCATCCGTGTCAATGACCACATCGCCTTTACGAGTTTTCACGGTGACTGGAACGATTTCGTTTTTGAAGTGACCTTCATTGATAGCGTTGTTGGCGCGTCTTAGCGATTCGATAGCAAATGCATCCATCGCTTCACGTGTGACACCCCGTTTATCTGCCATTTCTTGAGCAAATACACCCATTAACTTGCCGGTATCAGCATCTTTAAGACCATCTAAGAACATGGTGTCTTTGATTTCGCCATCACCCATGCGATAACCACCACGTGCTTTTAGTAGCACATAAGGAGCGTTGGTCATTGATTCCATACCACCTGCTACCACGATATCAAATTCGCCGCTACGAATTGAGTTGGCACCGAGCATGATGGCTTTCATACCAGAACCACAAAGTTTGTTGACATTGATTGCGCCTGTGGCATCTGGGATACCTGCTTTACGCATTGCTTGACGCGCTGGGCTTTGACCTGCACCCGCGGTTAAGATACAACCCATGATAACTTCGTCAATCTCTTCTGGTTTCACGCCAGCACGGTTGACGGCTTCTTTAATCACGGTTGCACCAAGCTCTGGCATTGATACTTCGTTCAAATCACCTTGGAATCCACCCATTGGGGTGCGAACGCCATCTACGATTACGACTGAATTTTCCATATTAAATTTCCTTTGAGTTATGGTTTTTGTTGTCACAAGCAAACTACGACCTAAATCACTAGGGTCTATAAACAAGCAGGGTTATAAACGCCAACCATGCCAATCACAATAGATGTTTTAAGTTTAGCTAATGCGATACATTTCATATTATCATAGTTAAAATGTAAATTAAACTACTGAAAACACTGTAAAATATACCACTTAAGTCTACCCAAATTTTACTGCATTAACTCATCCAACCGAATGCGTATCACCTTATCGGTCACGGTATCTAACGCTTCAATTTTGGCAATCGCTTCATTCATATTGCGCTCAACAACGGGGTCAACCATAATAATGACAGGCAAATCAGTGCTAGTATCATCATGCGCTGGCTGTTGCAAAATTGCATCAATACTAATTTTAGACTCACTTAAAATGCGGGTGACTTCTGCTAGCACACCCAAATCATCTTTGACTTGTAGGCGCAGATAGTAGCCTGTGATCATTTCATCGCTTGACAAAATGCGTGTGTTATTTAGTGTCTCAGGCTGGAACGCCAAATGTGGCACCAAATTAGCGGTTGAATCATTGGTCTCTGCAAGGGCGCGTACCATGTCCACCACATCTGCCATCACAGCGGATGCAGTTGCGCCTGCGCCTGCGCCTGAACCGTAATACAAGGTTTGTCCGACAGGCTCTGCGTCAACCATGATGGCATTTTTTACCCCGTTCACATTGGCAAGTAATACCTGTTTTGGAATCAAAGTCGGGTGTACACGTAATTCAATACCTTCTTCGCCACTGTCTAAAATACGACGTTTGGCAAACCCTAAATGCTTGATACGATAGCCAAGCTCGTTGGCATAACGCACATCTTGCTTGGTGATTTTGGTAATGCCTTCACAGTAAACTTTGTCAAATTGTAGCGGGATACCAAACGCAATTGACGCAAGTAGCGTCAATTTATGCGCAGCATCAATCCCTTCGACATCAAATGTCGGATCGGCTTCGGCATAACCCAGCGCTTGGGCTTCAGCGAGGACATCTGCAAAGTCCCGCTTTTTATCACGCATTTCAGTCATGATAAAGTTGCCTGTACCATTGATGATGCCCGCAAGCCAATCGATTTTGTTGGCAGCTAAGCCTTCACGTAAGATTTTGATAATCGGAATACCGCCGGCAACCGCGGCTTCATACGCTACTTTGACGCTGTTGGCATCTGCCTTGGCAAAAATCTCATTGCCATGTTCTGCCAGTAATGCTTTGTTTGCCGTCACAATATGTTTGCCATGCTCGATTGCCGCTAAAATCACCTCTTTAGCCGTGGTCGTACCGCCCATCAATTCCACCACAATATCCACATCATCTTGCTGAACGATATCGAGCAAATCGGCAGATTGTTTGATGTTTGTTGGAATATCGGTACGGTTGCGACGCGTGCCTACGTGGGTAATTTTAATCTCACGTCCTGTGCGACGCGTCATTTCATCAAGGTTGTTTTGTAGCAGTTCAACCACCCCAGTACCCACAGTACCAAGCCCTAAAATCGCTAATTGAATAGGTCGATTATTCATAAAAAAAATTCTCAAATGTCAAAAATATAAAAATAAAAGTTCAAAAGTTGGCTAGCTAAATATACCATGCTAACTTGTGATTGGTAAGGTATAAAATCCAATTGCCTAAAAAAATTAAAATAAAAAAACCAGCGAGTGATGACTAGCTGGTTTTTATCCCATTTGGGGTTAACTTATTTGAGGTTGAGCGCCTGTGCCAATTCAGCCGGTGGCACATAACCGCCAAGTTGATGACCCTCCGTGTCAAACACCGCTGGGGTGCCATTGATACCCAAATTTGCACCTAACTCATAAATTTTACGTACAGGGTTACTGCAAGTCGGTGCATTGATAGGCATGCCCAATTTGGCATCGGTTAAGGCTTTTTTGCGGTCACTGCTACACCAGATTTTTTCCATAATTGGCATGGTCTGTTCACTACGTGGCCAAGGTAGATAACGCACTTCGATACCCAATGCATTTACTTCATCAATTTCACTGTGGAATTTACGGCAATAACCACAATCTGCATCGGTAAACACATAGATTGCCGCTTTCATCTGCCCCTTGGCAGGGAAGATAATCATGTCTTTTTTATCAATGCTGGCAAGGCTGGCTTTCGCATCTTGTGCTTGCAAGTTCGCTGAGATATGCTCAGGTTTGGCACCACCGACTTTGATGATATCGCCTTGTACCACATATTGACCTGTCACATCGGTAAAAAACGCCGGTAAACCTTCGGCTTTGACCCAATAGATATTTGGCATACTGGTCGCTGTCACCGAGGTGATTTTGGCGGTGATACCTGATTTGGCTAAATTTGCCGCCAGCAGTTGCTGGAGCTGTGATTCATTTTTTGCCAAAGGGGCTGAGCTGCTAGTCGCTTCGGGTTTCTGACTTTCAGAATTGGCGGGCGTGCGCGATTGGGCATTATCACAGCCTGCCAAACCAACCATGCCAGTCACGGCGATGACACTGGTAATCAAACGGGCAGTTAATGAGGTTTTAGCAGGATAAGTTGCAAAACGAATGAGCATGAGAAAACCCACAGAACGTTAATATAGGTTTTTATTTTACCATATTGTTATGGCGTATGAGCGCTACCCCTGTCAACTTATTGTTAACAATCTACGAGGTCTACTAAGTTGGGGCTCAAATTTTTGCCCGTTTCAATCTTTCCGCTTGTTCCAATCTTTTAGTGCGCTAAAAGCAATCGGCTCAAAGCCAAGTTCTATCAATAGATTGAAAGGTTGTTTAACAAAGTTTGCTTAACTAGGTTTTTTAAAAAAACTCAACGTTTAAGCGAATAACTATTGATAAGTTGCGATACAATTTAGACATTGTGTTTGCAAAACAAATTTGTAAACTAACAAATCTTCAGCTAGTTTAATAACTATTATTATTTTTTCATCTTTTACTATTTTTTAGGAATTTATCATGGCAATTGCTAGTTTATTAACCTTACTCGACGATATTAGCGTCATCCTAGATGATGTATCGGTGATGACAAAAGTCGCTGCCAAAAAAACGGCGGGCGTGTTGGGCGATGATTTGGCACTGAACGCCAATCAAGTATCAGGGGTAAAAGCCGATCGCGAGTTGCCTGTGGTGTGGAGTGTCGCCAAAGGCTCTCTAGTCAATAAAGCGATTTTGGTGCCGCTGGCTTTAATTATTAGTGCAATTTCGCAAGCCTTAGTGACCGGGTTATTGATGATTGGTGGTTTATATCTGTGTTATGAAGGGGCAGAAAAAGTGGTGCACAAATTTTGGCCACATTCTGGCAGTAATGACCCCGAGCAAGCCGAGCGGGTAGCAGCCAATGCCGATGAAAGCATAGATTTGGTGGCGCATGAAAAAGAAAAAATCAAAGGGGCAGTGAGGACAGATTTTATTTTGTCCGCTGAAATCATTGTGATTTCACTGGGCACCATTGCGGCAACGGTGCCTTTACTGGATAAGGCAGTAACACTGGTAGTAATTTCACTCCTCATGACAGTGGGTGTGTATGGCTTTGTCGCCATGATTGTTAAGATAGATGATTTGGGGCTGCACTTGCAGCAAAAGTCGTCATCAGCGGCACAAAGTATAGGTAAAGCCTTATTAGCGTTTGCGCCTATTTTGATGAAAGTGCTATCAATCGCCGGTACTTTGGCGATGTTCTTGGTCGGTGGTGGTATTTTGGCACATGGCTTTGGTGCATTACATCATGGGATTGAACATTTAGGTGACTTGTCAGGGGCGTTTTCAGGCTTAACCACCAACCTGTTAAATGCACTGGTTGGTTTGGTAGCAGGTTTAGTGGTGGTTGCGATCATGACAGTCATCTCAAAAATTCGTAATAAGCCTGCCCATTAGACAAGCCCGCCCATTCATAGTATCTAAAAATTCATAGTATCTAAAATTTGTAGCTAAAATAAAAAAGCAGTTCATGTCGAACTGCTTTTTTTATTGCTATACGTGCACGCAAACACGATTGAATTACTGATTGTGCTGCGGCGTTACCGACTCATCGTGAGAGGGCGCTACGTCAGTTTGGGCGGTGGTCGTCGATTTTTTAGTGACAACCACGGCATTTTCCACCTTTTTACTGGTACGCGTTTTGGGTTTGGCTGCTGGTTTTTCGCTCGCCTTAGCTTTACGCGTACGGGTTTTCGGTGCTTTTGGGGTTGCCAAGGTCAGCATACCAACGGTTGCAGGTTTCATTTGTTCTGCCACACTTTCAATCATGTTCTTATAACTTACGGGTGTGGTTTTACGTTTTTGCGCCGCTGCTTCTGCGCTATCTTCTACGTCCGTTGCTTCAACACCTTCGCTGTCAGTGTTATGGTCTAATGCGGGTTCATCAGTCGTTTGCACTGAGTCAACGTCCTGATTCACTATAGCATCATCCGCTATTGTTGTCGCAGAGACTGGCTCGGTTGGTTGGTTAGCGACTGGCGCATTGTGCGCTTGATTGTGCGCTTGTAGGTAAGCTTCGACCAATTTACCTTGCTCAATCAACGCATGACCTTGCTCGCCTAAGCGCGCCACAATCCATGCGCCTACGCTACCTGCTTGATATGACAGGTGATTGTGGCTAGGCGACGCTGATTGAGTTGAGGCTGCTGCTACTTGACCTGTGCCACTGTCAGTTGCATTGGAGGTAGGCTCAGTAACTGACGGGTTTGAGTCAGTCGACGCTTGAGTGATAGCGGTATTAACCAATGAACCGCGTGGATCATTGATGGCGCGTTTAGTCACTGTTGGCAGCGCAGCGTCAGTTTTGCCTGCTTGGCGTTGGAACTGACTGGCTGGCAAAATGGCCGTATGATAATCATCCAAGTTTTGCGCGGATAGACTGGCATAGCCATAATTTCTAAAGTACTGCCCAAAACGCTGTTGTTCAGCCACTACGACATTATCTTTTGATGGAGTGGTGGTAGCAGCTTGATGATTAAAAGCATCGATGGCTTGGATAAAGCAGCTAACCATGCTGTCGGTTGCCATTTTTTCAGCGGCATTATCTAAGTACTGGTTAATAAACTGACTCACCGTACCTGAAATTTTTGCAACCGAAGGGGTCACTACAGAGGCAACTGGGCTAAATTGCGCTTGATACGCCTTATACACTTCACGCGGGTCATTTTTGGCACGACCTTGGCTGGGTGTCACTGCTAGCTGGGTAGGGGCTTGCTCAGCGGATGGCGCAGATGGTTTAGATGCTTTAGTAAGCTCTGCTACCTCGTCATTTGACACTGTAACGTTGCTAGGGCTAACTGGCGTCTGAACTGCCTGGTCTGGTGTTGTGGGTTCGGGTGTCGTAGCCGATGCTATTGGCTGCACCTCAGGTTTTACAATTTCCCCTTTGCTGGCATCTAGCGAGAGGTGCGTTGTTTCAACCGCAGCCATAGGTTGCTGTGGTTCAGTTTTAAATACTTGAACTTGCACACTGTTGGGGTCACGTTGTCTTGTGCCTTTCGGTCTGTCTGCTTTGGACTGGTTGTTTTTTCTACCATCGACAGCGGCAACAGCGGTATCAGTCGCTGTCCCATCCTTGACTGCAGCCGCGTTACTATCATCGTTCGCCAATGTCGCACGACGTTCTTTGACCCCGCGGCTGTCACGGCGACTATTCGGCTCGCGTTTTGGCAGCTCACTAGTTTTGGCAGTTTTTGACGCATCGTTTGATTTGTCTTTATTGCTGTCAGTGTCCTGTGATGAAACTTCCGCCTCACTCGTCTCAGATTGATAACGGTTTGGTTTTTTAGCCTTTGGTTTGCGGTTACCACGTTTACGGCGCTCGGCATCTTTATCGCTCAATTCAGCCGTAGCTGAAGGTTGTTGAGACGATTCTTGATAAGGATTGGCGCTAGTTTCACTGGTGTTTGCGCTCGCCGCAGGGATGCTTGCGGTGAATGCGGCTTGATTGATTTGACCTTGCACACCCAAACTTTGCGCGCCGGTATTGACGAGACTTTCAATCGCCGAAGCGGCATCTTGACCACTAAAGTGTGGGGTGACTTGGGCTTGCTGGGTAGGGGCAAACAAGTTTGATAGCCAAGCGACTGCTGAAGTCGCAGGGACAGTGGCGGCCGGCTGCACGGGCTGTGGCGCGGCAGCTTTGGCGGCAGTCGTATTATTGGCAATTTGCTGAGGTTTGTTGGATGGCGTTGCAGGATTAGGCGTGGTGTTGACGGCGTTGCTAGCACTGCTCCAGGCATTATGATTACCTGTCGGTGCTACACGGCTGACTTCATTGTCATCGGTGTGCCAGTTGCTAGTATCGTAGCCACGGTCTTTATATTCTTGTTGTTGGCTTTCGGCAACACGCTCATAGCTCGATGGCGCGAACCCATCACTGTTATAAGTGATATTAAACTCAGGGGATTCAAGATGGGCATGCGGCAAGATAGTAATGCGCGTGCCACTTTCTTGCTCAAGATACACCAGCGTCTCACGTTTTTCGTTGAGTAAAAATGCCGCGATATCGGTTGGTACTTCAGCTTGTATTTCGCCATGACGCTCTTGTAGCGCCCGTTGTTCGATTTGACGCATGATTGACAAAGCAAGTGAACGTAAGTCACGAATCATACCGGTACCGTGACAACGCGGGCAGAGGTAACCTGTCGCTTCTTCGAGTGACGGACGCAAGCGTTGACGACTCATTTCCAGTAGTCCAAAACGTGAAATTTCGGCGAATTGGATACGTGCGCGGTCGTTTTTGGTGGCTTCTTTGAGACGATTTTCCACTTGTTTTTGGTGGTCATCGGTTGCCATGTCAATAAAGTCAATAACAATCAAGCCACCCATATCACGCAGGCGTAACTGGCGGGCGATTTCATCTGCTGCTTCCAAATTGGTATTAAATGCGGTTTCTGAGACATCCGCACCTTTGGTGGCTTTTGATGAGTTGATATCGATTGATACCAAAGCTTCAGTTTGGTCAATCACGATTGAACCGCCGCTTGGCAAACGTACTTCACGTTGGTAGGCGGTTTCGATTTGTTTTTCAATTCCAAAACGGGCAAACATCGGCTCATAGTCCGTGTATTTGCGCAGTTTATTCGCTTGCTGCGGCATCACCGCTTCAATAAAATTCGCCGCTTCATTATAAGCGTATTCATTGTCGACCCAAATTTCCGTGATATCATCACGCAGGTAGTCGCGTACGGCACGGGTGACTACGCCCGCTTCTTGGTGCAACAGGCGAGGTGAGGGGAATTTTTGGCTTTGTTGTTGGATGCCTTTCCAAATGTTTAATAAATGGTCAAGGTCTTGTTGTAATTCATCCGTGGTTTTACCAATCCCTGCGGTACGGATGATAACGCTCATGCCTTTGGGTAGTCTTAGCTCACTTAACGCTTGCTTCATCTCATCGCGCAGCTTGCCAGAGATTTGGCGAGAGATACCACCGCCACGTGCATTGTTAGGCATCAATACCAAATAACGACCTGCCAATGAAATTAAAGTAGATAACGCAGCGCCTTTATTACCACGTTCTTCTTTTTCAACCTGAACGATGAGCTCATCGCCTTCTTTAATTAGTTGTTTGATGTTATTGGTAGAGCGAGGGTCACCTGCTAGATACTCTGGGGCGATTTCACGAATCGGTAAAAAACCTTGACGTTGTGAGCCGTATTCCACAAATACCGCTTCAAGCGATGGCTCGACACGGGTCACATGACCTTTATAAATATTGGCTTTTTTTTGCTCGCGGGTACGATTTTCTAAATCGAAGTCATATAAGTGATTGCCATTGCACAGGGCAACACGGATTTCTTCGGCGTGGGTAGCATTGATGAGGATGCGTTTCATGTGTTTTCTCCTAAACACACAAAACATACGAGTGTAGATAAATGCTGCTATCAAATATTTGATGAAACAACGTCAAACAGTCTTGACTAGACTCGCTGATAGCAAGCATAGGTGGCTTGTTATCAAGGTTTGTTGACCATCACAGGTTGCGTGATTACCATAGCGAGGTTGTAAGCCTGTTAGGTAAATGCAACCGTCATGCTGGATTTGGGGTTGTTGCCCAAAACAATGTGTGTTTTAGGACAAATGAATGAACCCTTTTTCCCTATTGGTCAAAAAGTGTTAGCGTTAGTTTTCGCTTTAAATGGCAAGCCTGATAAGTTAGGTTTTACAAAGACGTGGGCAATTTAAAATGGTAAATCGTCCAAAACCGTAAACGTTTATCTCAAAATCGCAACTACTGAGTTCATTTACCTAGGCGCATAATACGCTAAGCGTTACCAGCAGCTTTGTGGTTGTAAGGCACAAAACCTACCATTTATCTGTTATCTCTATATATCACTAATCTTTACAAACTATTTGAACATGTTTTCAAATGACAATTATCTTCGTTACTCGTATGTCGTGTGCTGATATTGATTAAAATCAGTCTTAAAATCTATAAATATTGGCAGTTTAGTGCGCCCTATCGTGAGTCATACCGCCATGAATAAATTTCGGCAGTATGGGCGACAGCAAAAGCGACAGTTTAATTATCCCGCATACACTCCATTCTAAGGAAGCTTAACAGGGTTTAAGTCGAATTGATGGCGCGAATTCATAGCGGCACAGGCACTAAACTGCTAAACTATAGCAAATTTTTATGTAAACGGCTATTAAAATATGACAGAGCACTCGCAGTCTCCCAAACGTCCCGCCCATCCTAGCAAAAAACGCGACACCCCATCGCAACAATCGGCTCGTCAAACCCCAAAACGCACGCCTAGCAAACAACCGCCTAGCAAACAACCGCAGTCTGCAGATGACGATATTTTAGATTTTGCTAAAGTCAACTATCTGACCGTCACGCGCCAGCAGCATGACCAACGTGTTGATAATTTTTTGTTGGGTCGTCTTAAAGGACTGCCGCGCTCACACGTCTATAACATGATTCGTTCCGACGAAATCCGTGTCAATGGCAAACGCTGTAAACCCCACGACAAACTGCAGCGTAATGACGTGGTGCGCATTGCACCCATCAAGCTTGCCACGCGTGAAAAACCTGTGATTAGCCCTGACTTTGCCCAAAGCTTGCTTGAGCGCATTGTGTATGAAGATGAGGGTTTAATCGTGCTCAATAAACCATCGGGTATGGCGGTGCATGGCGGCAGTGGCGAGAGTTTTGGCGTGATTGAAGCCATGCGAGAAGCAACGGGTAAAAAATACCTTGAGTTGGTACACCGCATTGACAAAGATACCTCTGGCTTACTGATGATTGCCAAAAAACGCTCAACACTTAAAACTTTACAAGAGCATTTGCGAGAAAAAACCTTGCAAAAAACCTATCTGTGTTTGGTGGTAGGTTGGATAAGTAGCGACGCACAAACCATTGATAAACCGCTACTAAAATACACGTTGCCTGCTACACAAGAAGGCAAAAGCGGTGAACGCCGTGTCAAAGTGGATGTAAAGTCCGAAGACAGTAAGCCAAGTCAAACCCAAATTAACGTGTTGCAAAAATTTGCGTTGAATGGTCAAAAAGTCAGCTTAATTGAAGCCAAGCCGCTGACAGGGCGTACCCACCAAATTCGGGTGCATTTGGCGAGTATCGGGCATCCGTTATTGGGTGATGATAAATACAATCCGAATGTGGCTAAAGGCGATAAAAGCGTGCGCCGCTTGTGCTTGCATGCTTATCAGCTTGCTATTCCAGAATATGACGTGATAACAGCAGATTTACCCGATGATATGCAAAGTTTAATAGGATGATAAATAATGAAAAAATTTGTTAAGTTATTCCAAGTTTGCACCTGTTTAGGATTTATTTTAGTAGGGCAAATTGCCTATGCCATCCCTGCTCAATCCCATACTATGTCAAAGCTTTATAATGAGATTACTAAAGATAGTAATTACGTTAATTTAACAACTATGTTATCTCATAATCTTACTAACGAAATCATTACTAAAAGACAAGAGGTTCTAAACAAAACTGAAAATTTCGATGAAAAAACGTTATCAAAACTTAATCAATTGGATACAGAATTAGTCAATAGGGCAATTCAATTACAATTATTTGACAGTTGGAAAAATGACTATACTGAAGAAGATTTGCAAATCATGTTAGAAAATACGGATAAAGAACGACTTTCACAGCTACCAAGCCCATTACAAATTAATATCAGTCAGTTACCGAATTATTTTGAAAAAGCAATGGAAGATATTAATTATGTTGATAGGCAGTTAAAGATAATCCCAATTGATTTTGACAATTAGGTGAAAAAAATGAAAAACCTTAACCAAAAATCATTAATTATCTTTGACTGGGATGGTACGCTGATGGATTCTATTGGCTTAATCGTCGATGCGATGCGCTATGCGGCTGAAAAGCACGGCTTAACCGTCACCGATGACGCCACTAAATCTATTATTGGTATTGCGCTTGTCGATGCGTTTCCGATGCTATTTCCCAATGACAGCGATAAATATGATGAACTTTTAGCGACTTACTCAGAATATTACGTTAAACATTGCGACAATGACAAATTGTTTGAAGGTGTCAAAGAACTTATTTCAGATTTACACGCACAAGGCAAAACCTTAGCGATTGCCACAGGGAAAAAACGAAAAGGTCTGGAGCGAGTATTGCCAAACTCTGGAATTGAAGCCTTTTTCACAACTACCAAAACCGCTGACGAAACCGCAGGTAAGCCCAATCCCTTAATGCTTGAGCAAATCTTGGTAGAAACAGGCACAAGAATAGAAAACGCTGTTTTTATCGGTGATAGTATTCATGACATCCGTATGGCAAATAATATTGGCATGGACAGCATAGCAGTGAGTTACGGCTGTGAAAAAGCCGACGTTTTGGCAAAAGAACATCCAACCAAGCTTGTGACCACAATCAATGAACTAAAACAACAGCTCATTTAGTTTAGCTTTGTGCAGATAACTAACTTCGAGTAGAATAACGGCAACTAAAAATTTTAAAAAGCTGTTTACAATGACCGAAGAACTACTCATCAACATCAGCCCATCTGAGAGCCGAGTCGCGGTGCTCGAAGATGGGATACTGAACGAAATCTTTATCGAACGCCATAGCAAACTTGGCTCAGTGGGCAATATCTACCTTGGCACAGTGGTGCGCGTATTGCCGGGGATGCAGGCGGCGTTTATCGATATTGGGCAATCACGCACCGCGTTTTTGCACGTCAATGATATGCAGACCCTGCGTCCTAAGCTCTCAGCCATTGAACCGCCCAAACCGCAAAACCCCGCAATTGACAATACCTTAGATCCTGACACCACTACGCTTGCGATGACCACAACCACCTATCAGCCACCGCCGAGCGAGTTGATAGAAAACCGCTTGTATGAAGGACAGCGTATCTTGGTGCAAGTGATTAAAGACCAATTAGGCAGTAAAGGCGCACGACTGACGACGGATGTGTCATTGCCTTCGCGTTATTTGGTGTACTTGCCATATGGTGAACATATCGGGATTTCACAGCGGATTGATGGCGATGAGCGAGAGCGGTTAAAAACACAGCTTAGCGAGCTGATGCACCAAGTCAATCTACAAGGCGGATTGATTGCCCGTACCGCTGCCGAAAATATCCCGCAATCCAAACTAGAAGAAGATATTTATTATCTACTGCAGCTTTGGCGGATGGTACAAGCCCGCCGTGAGCAAACGCCGCCCCATCGCCGTTTTGAGCTGATTTATCAAGATTTATCGCTGCCTTTGCGCGCGATTCGAGATTTGATTGGTGAGCAGACTGAAAGGGTGACGGTCGATAACGCCAGAGTGTTTGACGCTATCCGTCATTTTGCCAAAGAATTTGTGCCACTCATTTATCCACGTATTCAATTGTACGAAGGCGAGCAGGCGTTATTTGATGTTCACCGCGTTGAAGAGGATTTAAAAGACGCGCTCAATCGCCGTGTCAATCTCAAATCAGGCGGTTATCTTATCATCGACCAAACCGAAGCCATGACTACCATTGATGTCAATACAGGCTCATTTGTCGGAGGGCGTTCCCTTGAAGATACGGTGTATAAAACCAATTTAGAGGCCACCCACGCCATCGCCCGTCAGCTGCGACTGCGTAATTTGGGCGGGATTATCATTCTTGACTTTATCGATATGCAAGAGCAACAACACCGCGATGACGTGCTAGCAAGCCTGCAAGAACAGCTCAAACGTGACTATGCCAAAACCAACATCAGCGAAGTCTCAGCGCTTGGGCTGATAGAGATGACTCGCAAACGCACGCGAGAGAGCCTACAACAACAGCTTTGCGAGCCGTGTCCAACCTGTGGTGGTAAAGGGTTTGTCAAAAGCGCCGAAACGGTGTGTCTGGAGATTTTCCGCGAATTGATGCGCTGCGCTAGAACCTACAACGCCCCTAGGAAATTTACCGTGGTCGCAAATAGTGGCGTGATTGATTTGCTTGAAACCATTGAAGCGGATACAGTGGCAGAGATGGAATATTTGCTGGGTCGCCCGATTAATTTGGAGAGTGATAACCGTTTTAATCAAGAACAATATGATATTTTGCTAGATTAGCCTATTGCTTTTACCCAAAAAATCGGTATAATACAGCCCACTTAACTTATTGCAGGGCGACGAAGATGATTCGTCAATTCATAAAAGAATAAGCCCTTTAATACAGTCGCTCCATTGATTGCGACACGAAATTAAAGAATACAGTTTCACCGACTATTAATAATGCTATCTATGTATTGCAAGTTAATAGTTTGAGTGGGACTGAAATTTTTTTATTTTCAAAAAGTGCCTGTGAAAAACAGGTAAAAAATGCAAGTTAGGTGTTTACTCAATAACAGCTTAACACCCAACGCAAATTAACCCATATCAAACTTTATATTAGGAGCTTACTGGCATGGCTAACCAGAAAATCCGTATCAGACTTAAATCTTTTGACCATCGTCTGATTGACCAATCAGCTCAAGAGATTGTTGATACCGCAAAACGCACAGGTGCACAAGTTCGTGGTCCAGTACCGCTACCAACTCGCATTGAACGCTTTAACATCTTAACCTCACCACACGTGAACAAAGATGCCCGTGACCAATACGAAATCCGCACATTCAAACGTATGGTAGATATCGTTCAGCCTACTGACAAAACAGTCGATGCACTGATGAAGTTAGATTTGGCGGCGGGTGTTGATGTACAAATCGCATTAGGCTAACCCCTTAGGTTTCATCCTTAGGACTCAGACCTATATTGAATAACAGTAAAAATTAAGAGGTTAACAACATGGCGATCGGTTTAGTCGGAAAAAAATGCGGCATGACTCGTATCTTCACAGAAGCAGGTGTTTCAATTCCTGTAACTGTTGTTGAAGTTACTGCCAACCGTATCTCTCAAATCAAAACACAAGACACAGACGGCTACCAAGCTATCCAAGTAACAACTGGTGAACGTCGTGATTCTCGTGTTAATGCAGCTCAAAAAGGTCACTTTGCAAAAGCTGGCGTTGCTGCAGGTCGTGGCACTTGGGAATTTCGCGTCGAAGACAGCGAACTTGAAGGCCGCGAAGCAGGTAGTGAAATCGCTGCTGACTTGTTCCAAGTAGGTCAAATCGTTGACGTAATTGGTACCAGCAAAGGTAAAGGTTTCCAAGGTGGTATCAAACGCCACAACTTCCGTTCACAAGATTGGACACATGGTAACTCAGTATCTCACCGCGTTGTGGGTTCTACAGGTCAAAACCAAACACCGGGTCGTGTATTTAAAGGCAAAAAAATGCCAGGTCAAATGGGTAACAAACGTGTGACCGTACAAGGCTTAGAAGTGATTTCAGTTGATGCTGAAAAAGGTATCCTAGTTATCAAGGGTGCAATTCCTGGTGCCAACGGTGGCGACGTTATCGTACGTCCATCAGTTAAAGCTTAATCAAGGGGATTAACGTGAATCTAAATACAGTAACAGGTTCGGCGGTTGAGCTATCAGACGTAGCATTTGGTCGTGAATTCAACGAAGCACTTGTACACCAAGTAGTTACCGCTTATTTAGCGGGTGGTCGTCAAGGTAGCCGTGCTCAAAAAACGCGTGGTGAAGTATCTGGCGGTGGTAAAAAACCATGGCGTCAAAAAGGTACTGGCCGTGCACGTGCAGGTTCCATCCGTAGCCCAATTTGGGTCGGCGGTGGTCGCGCATTTGCAGCCAAACCACAAGATTGGTCACAAAAAGTGAACCGTAAAATGTACCGTGGTGCCATGCAATGCATTCTTGCTGAATTGATTCGTCAAGACCGTTTGGTATTGGTTGATGACATCAGCATTTCAGCACCAAAAACTAAAGAGCTTATTGCTAAACTTAAAGACTTAAATGCCCCTAAAGCATTAATCGTTACCAATGAAGTTGACGAAAATCTTTACTTAGCTGCTCGCAATATTCCATACGTCAGCGTACTAGGTAGCACTGAAGTTGATCCAGTTAGCCTAATTGCGTTTGACAAAGTCATCATGTCTGTCGCAGCCGCTAAAGAAATTGAGGGAGTGTTAGCATGAATAACGCAAGACTATATCAGGTACTAAAAGCACCTGTATTTTCAGAAAAATCTCAAATCTTGGGCGATACTTTAGGTGTGCAAGTGTTCAAAGTTGACACCAACGCGACAAAAAAAGAGATTAAAAAAGCCGTAGAATTAATGTTTGAAGGTGTTGAAGTAGTTAAAGTTAACACTTTGAATGTTAAAGGTAAGACAAAGCGACTTGGTCGCACGGTAGGTCGTCGTCAAGACTTCAAAAAAGCCTATGTGACCTTAAAAGCTGGTCAAGATGTTCAAGTAGCCGACGTAGCAGAACAACCTGCTGCTGACAACGAATAAGGATTACACAATGCCTATCGTAAAAGCCAAACCGACATCACCAGGTCGCCGATTTGTCGAGAAAGTGGTGCATCCACACCTTCATAAAGGTCGTCCTTATGCAGCATTAGTAGAGTCAAAAGGCAAAACTGGTGGTCGTAACAACAACGGTCGCATCACTACCCGTCATATCGGTGGTGGTCATAAACAGCATTACCGTGTTGTTGACTTCAAACGTAACAAAGACAACATCCCTGCTGTTGTAGAGCGTATTGAGTACGATCCAAACCGTACTGCCCACATCGCACTACTTAAATACGCAGACGGTGAGCGTCGTTACATCATCGCACCAAAAAAATTGCAACAAGGCGATACCGTTATTTCTGGTGAAACTGCACCAATTCGCCCAGGTAACTGCTTACCACTACGTAGTATTCCAGTGGGTACAGTGATTCACAATATCGAACTTAAAATCGGTAAAGGTGCACAGATCGCTCGTTCAGCCGGTGCTGCGGTTCAATTATTGGGTCGTGATGGTATCTATGCAATCGTTCGTTTACGTTCAGGCGAAACTCGTCGTATCCACGTAAATTGTCGTGCGGTTATCGGTGAAGTATCAAACACTGAAAATAACCTTAAATCATTGGGTAAAGCAGGTGCCAACCGCTGGCGTGGCGTTCGTCCTACCGTTCGTGGTACTGCAATGAACCCAGTTGACCATCCACACGGTGGTGGTGAAGGTCGTAACTTCGGTAAACACCCAACCAGCCCATGGGGTCAAAAGGCTAAAGGCCTTAAAACACGTTCTAACAAACGTACTGACCACATGATTATCCGCCGTCGTCGCGTCAATAAGAAATAAGGAATAATTTCATGCCTCGTTCATTGAAAAAAGGTCCATTCATCGATGCGCACTTGTTTGCCAAAGTTGAGAATGCGTTAGAAACGAACTCACGCAAACCAATCAAAACTTGGTCACGTCGCTCAATGATTTTGCCACAAATGGTCGGCTTAACTATTTCTGTTCATAACGGTCGTACACATGTACCTGTTATTGTAAACGAGCAAATGGTTGGTCATAAACTTGGTGAATTCGCCCCAACCCGTACATATCGTGGTCACGGCGTTGACAAGAAATCTAAGAAATAAGGTGCTCATCATGGAAGTAACTGCAAAATTACGCGGTGCCGCCATTTCGGCACAAAAAGTACGCTTAGTTGCTGACGAAGTTCGCGGCAAATCAATCGAGCGTGCATTAGATATCTTAACCTTTAGCAACAAAAAAGCCGCTAAATTGGTTAAAAAATGCTTAGAATCTGCGATTGCTAACGCTGAGCATAACAATGGTTTAGACATCGATACATTGCGTGTTTCTACCATTTATGTGGATGAAGGTATTACGTTAAAACGTGTTTTACCACGTGCCAAAGGTCGTGCTGACCGTATTAGCAAACGTACTTGCCACATCACAGTTAAGGTAGGAGCATAATATGGGACAGAAAGTTCATCCAATCGGCATCCGTCTTGGCGTAATCCGTAAATCAAACGCTAACTGGTATGCAGATCCAAAAAAATACTCTGAATACTTAATCAACGACTTACAAGTTCGTAAATATTTAGAGAAAAAGCTTAAAGCAGCGATGATCAGCGGTATTAGCATCGAACGTCCTACAGGCGCAGCTAAAATCACTATTGCCACTGCACGTCCTGGTATCATCATTGGTAAAAAAGGCGAAGATATCGAAAGCCTACAAAAAGAACTTACCAAATTAATGGGCGTACCAGCACAAGTTAGCATTGAAGAAATCACCCAACCAGACTTAGACGCACGTCTAGTGGCTGATGGTATTGCTTCACAACTTGAACGTCGTGTCATGTTCCGCCGTGCTATGAAACGTGCTGTTCAAAACAGTATGAAAGCTGGCGCACAAGGTATCAAAGTTGAGCTATCAGGTCGTCTTGGCGGCGCTGAGATTGCTCGCTCAGAGTGGTATCGTGAAGGCCGTGTACCTTTGCATACATTACGTGCTGACATTGACTACTCAAATGTACGCGCAGAAACCACTTACGGTACTATCGGTGTAAAAGTTTGGATTTTCCGTGGTGAAGTGCTTGACGGCATGAACCGTGTATATAATCCAGTCAAAGAAGAAAAGCAAGCACGTGCACCTCAAAAACGTCGTGCTCGTAATGATCGTAGCGACCGCCCACGTAGTGAGCGCCCAGCTAAAGACAGAGGTTAATCGATATGTTACAACCAAAACGTACCAAGTTTCGTAAAGTACAAAAAGGACGTAATACGGGGTTAGCTCACCGTGGTAGTAGCGTATCTTTTGGTACAATCGGACTTAAATCAGTAGAACGTGGTCGTATGACTGCACGTCAAATCGAAGCTGCTCGTCGTACGATTTCACGTCGTATCAAGCGCGGTGGTAAAATTTGGATTCGTGTATTCCCAGACAAACCAATTACCGAAAAACCACTAGAAGTTCGTATGGGTAAAGGTAAAGGTCCAGTAGAATACTGGGTATGCGAAATCAAACCAGGCAAAATGCTTTATGAAATCGAAGGGGTTTCTGATGAGCTAGCAACTGAAGCGTTCACGCTTGCAGCTGCCAAGTTGCCTTTCAAAACCACCATTGTTAAACGGACGATAATGTAATGAAGATCAGTGAACTTAAAGACAAATCAGTCGAAGAGCTGACCCAATTACTAGACGAAAAGCAATTAGAAACATTTCGTCTTCGTATGGCAAAAGCCACTGGTCAGTTAGGCAACACCCATGAGATTAAAGCAAATCGTCGTACGATTGCTCAAATCAAGACTCTTATCTCTGAAAAACAGAACACCGAAAACCAAGGGGCTTAATCATGAGTGAGCAAAATACCAACCAAGCTAACGCTACTGAACAAAGTACAGTCACTGGTAAAGTTGTCAGTGATAAAATGGATAAAACCATTACTGTACTTGTTGAGCGTCGTATTCGTCATGCCAAATATGGCAAAATGATTCGCCGTTCTACCAAACTACATGCTCATGATGAAAACAATGAGTGTGGCGTTGGTGATACAGTTCGTATCAAATCAACACGTCCACTATCAAAAACCAAATCTTGGGTGTTAGTAGACGTTGTAGAAAAAGCAGTTAATATTTAATTTAACTTAAATAGATAGTTATAATTGCAAAGCAAGTCAGTAACTGCTACAATATGCCACCTTAAAAATGGCTTATTGTGGCAAAGACTTGTTTTGCCAATTTATGGAGTAACGCGATGATTCAGACTGAAACAATGCTGGAAGTTGCAGACAACAGTGGTGCAAAACGAGTTATGTGCATTAAAGTACTAGGTGGCTCACATCGTCGTTATGCATCAGTAGGCGACATCATTAAAGTGACTGTGAAAGAAGCAATTCCACGCGGTCGTGTCAAGAAAGGTGATGTAATGAACGCGGTAGTCGTACGCACGAAGTTTGGTGTACGTCGTCCTGACGGTTCAGTACTACGTTTTGATGATAATGCAGCTGTGTTGTTAAACAACAATAAAGCACCAATTGCAACACGTATTTTTGGACCAGTAACCCGCGAACTACGTGGCGAACAATTTATGAAAATTGTTTCATTAGCCCCAGAAGTATTGTGAGGAAAACATGGCAAAATTACGTAAAGGCGACCAAGTGATTGTAATTGCTGGCAAAGATAAAGGCAAGCAAGGTACAGTACTAGCAGTAAAAGAAGACCGTGTAAAAGTTGAAGGCATCAACATCGTTAAAAAACACCAAAAGCCAAACCAACAGACTGGCGTTGAAGGTGGTATTATCGAGAAAGAAGCATTTTTACACATTTCAAATGTTGCAATTTATAATGCAGCAACCCAAAAGGCAGATCGTATTTCTTACCAATTGAATGATGAAGGCAAAAAACAACGCGTTTATCGTTCATCTGGTGAAGTAGTGGCGACTGCATAACCATCTAAGGGTATCAGTAATGGCAAGACTTAAAACACAATATAACGAACAGCTTAAGCAAAAAATTCAGCAAGAGCTTGGTTTAGCTAACGTTATGGAAATCCCTAAAATCACCAAAATCACCCTAAATATGGGTGTAGGTGATGCGGCGCAAGACAAAAAAGTTCTTGAAGGCGCATTAGCGGATATGACGGCAATTGCCGGTCAAAAACCTGTAGTAACCAAAGCTCGCAAATCAGTTGCAGGCTTTAAAATCCGTGAAGAATGGCCAATCGGCTGTAAAGTAACGTTACGTGGCGAACAGATGTACGAATTTTTAGATCGTTTAATCTCAATCGCTATCCCACGTATCCGTGACTTCCGCGGGTTTACAGATAAAGCATTTGATGGCCGTGGTAACTATTCACTAGGTATCAAAGAGCAAATCGTTTTCCCTGAAGTTGACTTTGACAAAATCGACCGTATTCGTGGTTTAGACATTACCATTACGACTACCGCAAAAACTGATGATCAAGGTCGTGCATTGCTTAAAGCATTCGGCTTCCCATTCAAGGGCTAACAGCAAGGATAAGGCAATATGGCAAAGAAAAGTATGATTAATCGCGAATTTAAACGCGAAGCGACTGTTGCTAAATATGCTGAGAAGCGTGCAAAGCTTAAGGCAATTATCAGCGACATCAATGCAACTGACGAAGAGCGTATGGACGCAATGCTTACATTACAAGCACTGCCACGTGATGCTTCACCAGTACGTTTGCGTAATCGTTGTGCATTGACAGGTCGTCCACACGGTTATTTCCGTAAATTTGGTCTTTCACGTAACATGATTCGTGAAAAAGTAATGCAAGGTGATGTACCTGGCGTTCGTAAAGCAAGCTGGTAAGGGGAAACAATATGAGTATGCAAGATACCGTTGCTGATATGTTGACTCGTATCCGTAATGCACAAATGGCTCAAAAAGCGTCTGTGACTATGCCAAGCTCAAAACTACGTAAATCAATTGCTGATTTGCTAGTGAAAGAAGGTTATGTTGCAACCGCAGAGACTCAAGAAGTTGGTACAGGTAAAGCTGAATTAACCATCGAGTTAAAATATTTTGAAGGTAAACCAGTTATTGAGACGATTAAACGTTATAGTCGTCCAGGTTTACGTCAATACCGTGGTAAAGATGCACTACCAAGCGTCCAAAAAGGTCTAGGTGTAGCAATCATCTCTACCAGTAAAGGCATCATGAGCGACCGTGAAGCTCGTGCAGCTGGATTAGGCGGCGAAGTTATTGCGTTCGTAGCTTAATTAACATTAAGAGGGACAGGCATAGTTTGTTGTGCCTGTTCGTTTTTTTATCACTTTTATAGGAATTACCCGTATGTCTCGTGTGGCTAAAGCCCCTGTAGCACTACCAAATGGTACAAGTGTTACTTTGAACGGTCAGCAGGTTGAAGTTAAAGGTAGCAAAGGTACGCTAACTTTACGCCTGCATGATTTGGTCGAGCTAAAACAGGAAGATAATCAACTTATTCTTTCACCAAAATCTGACACCAAAGACGGTTGGATGCACACTGGTACAGTTCGTGCATTATTAAACAACATGGTTAAAGGTGTTACTGAAGGCTTCGAACGTCGTCTACAATTGATTGGTGTTGGTTATAAAGCCGCTGTTGCTGGCAATAAAGTTAACCTAAACTTAGGTTACTCACACCCAATCGAATATGTACTACCTGAAGGTGTTACTGCTGAAACCCCAACTGCGACTGAAATCGTGTTAAAATCTAGCGACAAACAAAAGCTAGGTCAAGCAGCAGCAAACATTCGTGGCTATCGCCCACCTGAGCCTTACAAAGGCAAAGGCGTTCGTTATAGCGATGAGTATGTCGCTCGTAAAGAAGCTAAGAAAAAATAAGGTGAAATGACATGTTTGATAAAAGAGCTGCTCGCCTTCGCAGAGCGAAAAAAACCCGTGCACATATCCGTGGTTTAGGCGTAAATCGTCTATCTGTTAACCGTACTAACACCCACATCTATGCACAAGTTATCTCACCAACGGGTGGTGAAGTGTTAGCCCAAGCTTCAACGTTAGATACTACTTTACGTGCTGGTCAAACTAGCAACATCGAAGCTGCAACTGCCGTTGGTAAATTAATTGCAGAACGCGCTAAAGCTGCCGGTATTACTAAGGTTGCGTTTGATCGTAGCGGTTTTAAATATCATGGTCGTGTTAAAGCATTAGCTGAAGCCGCTCGTGAAAATGGATTGGAGTTCTAATCATGGCAAAAGTTGAACAAACAGACGGTTTAGTAGAGCGCTTAGTCACAGTTGGCCGTGTATCTAAAGTTGTAAAAGGTGGTCGTATCTTCTCTTTCACCGCGCTTACAGTGGTAGGTGATGGCAATGGTCGTGTTGGTTTTGGTCGTGGTAAAGCGCGTGAAGTGCCTGCAGCGATTCAAAAAGCACTAGAAGCTGCCAAACGTAATATGATTACCGTTGATTTAGCGGGTACAACCCTTCAACATCCTATTACTGCTAACCACGGTGCAAGCCGCGTGTATATGCAACCAGCCTCTGAAGGTACCGGTGTTATCGCAGGCGGTGCAATGCGTGCAGTATTAGAAGTTGCAGGCGTAGAAAACGTATTAGCAAAATGCTATGGATCAACCAATGCCGCTAACGTTGTACGTGCAACTTTCAACGGGTTAAAAGAAATGTCTTCTCCTGAAAAAGTTGCGGCAAAACGCGGCAAATCAGTTGAAGAAATCTTGGGCTAAGCTAAGGTGATAACATGAAAAAAATGAAAGTTACTCAAGTAAAATCGAGTGCCCATCGCCTAGCAAGCCATAAAGCTTGTTTGAAAGGTTTAGGGTTACGTCGTATTGGACATACTGTCGAAGTTGAAGATACCCCTTCGACCCGTGGTATGGTAAACCGCGTTAACTACTTAGTTAAAGTGGAGGAAGTATAATGGGTCTACGTTTAAATGAATTGAGCCCAGCTGAAGGTTCAAGAAAAAATAAACTTCGCCGTGGTCGTGGTATCGGTTCTGGTATCGGTAAAACCGGTGGTCGAGGTGTCAAAGGTCAAACCTCACGTTCAGGTTCTGGTATTCGCTCAGGTTTTGAAGGTGGTCAAATGCCTTTATACCGTCGTTTGCCAAAATTTGGTTTCACCAGTAAACTTGCAATGGTAACGGCAGAAGTGCGTTTATCAGAATTAAACCAAGTTGATGGTGATGTGGTAAGCGTTGAGTCTTTAAAAGCAGCGAATATCATTCGCCACGATATGCAACGTGTTCGTATCATCCTTTCAGGTGACGTAACCAAAGCATATACTTTTAAAGGTGTTAAAGTGACTAAAGGTGCTAAAGCGGCTATTGAAGCAGCTGGTGGTACTGTTGAGGAGTAATCCTACATGACTAAGCATTCAACATCGATGAATCCTCTAGCATTTATTCGTAAGTACGATGAATTATTTAATCGTTTACTATTTTTGTTGGGTGCTTTAGTCGTCTATCGTTTCGGTTCACATGTACCTATTCCTGGTATGGATCCAGAAAGCTTATCGAAATTTTTTCAAACCAATGAAAATACTATTTTAGGTTTGTTTAATATGTTTTCTGGTGGGGCATTAGAGCGGATGTCAGTCATGGCACTCGGGATTATGCCTTATATTTCTGCTTCAATCATTGTCCAGATGATGACAGCGGTTATACCATCATTGGATGCATTAAAAAAAGAAGGCCAAGCCGGTCAACGCCAAATCAACAAGTATACACGCCAATTAACCCTTGCATTAGCCTTGGTTCAATCAATTGGTATGTGCACAGGTTTGATTAGTCAGAATCTCACATTGACCAGTGGTCTTGGTTTTTATATTCCTGCGGTAACCTCGTTGGTTGCAGGGTCGATGTTTTTGATGTGGTTAGGTGAACAGATTACTGAACGTGGTATTGGTAACGGTATTTCAATGCTAATTTTAGCGGGTATCGTAGCGACTTTTCCACAAGTGGTCACACAGTCAATTAACTCTGTCCAGCAAGGTCAAATGAATATGATTGCCTTGTTGATATTTAGTTTATTGGCGTTAGCGGTGGTGGCAGGGATTGTTTTTATTGAGCGTGCACAGCGCCGTATTCCTGTCAACTATGCCCAAAAGCAATCGCAAGAACGAAAAATATATGCACAGCAGCAATCGCATTTGCCATTAAAAATTAATATGGCAGGGGTTATTCCAGCGATTTTTGCCAGTTCATTGTTGTTATTCCCAGCGAGTTTGGGACAATGGGTGGGTCAATCTCCCAATCCCAATATTTTTCAAAGTTTCTTGCAGAATATGGCATTAGTGTTATCACCGGGTCAGCCGCTTTATTTAGTAATTTTTGCAGCCTTGATTATTTTCTTTTGTTATTTTTATACTGCCTTGGTATTTAGTCCAAAAGAAGTATCAGAGAATTTGAAACGAAGTGGGGCGTATATTCCAGGTATTCGTCCAGGTTTACAAACTCAACGTTATTTAGATCATGTATTAAATCGCTTAACCTTTATTGGTGCGATTTATATGACAATTATTTGTTTGATGCCGATGATATTGCAATCTGCGTTTGGTATTCCGTTTCATTTAGGCGGTACCTCAGTACTGATTAGTGTGGTCGTAATTATGGACTTTATTGCCCAAGTTAAAGCGCACTTAATGACGCACCAATACCATGATTATTCGCTGATACAAACCATGGAAGTCAAGCATTCATAACTACTACTAGGAGCTGAAAATGAAAGTTCAAGCATCTGTAAAAAGAATCTGCGGTAGCTGCAAAATTGTACGCCGCAAAGGCGTTGTTCGCGTTATTTGTAGTGCAGAACCGCGTCATAAACAACGTCAAGGTTAATCTAAATTGTTAGATTGGACTTGAAATCAGGTAGCGGATACTGTATTATCCGCTACTTGTCGTTATTTTGTCACATTTGTAGATAACCAAATGTCTCAAAATGCTACATCAGTAGATGATTAATTCATCTTTTCCTTATAATTGGAGAAATGTCAATGGCTCGTATTGCCGGTGTAAACATTCCGGACAACAAGCACGCTATCATTTCACTCACTTATATTTTTGGTGTTGGTCGTACCACTGCTGCTAAAATTTTAGAAGCGGTAAATATTGCACCAACTACTAAAATCAGTGAACTAAATGATACTCAGCTTGATGCTGTCCGTACCCAAGTTGCAGAATATGCGACTGAAGGTGACTTGCGTCGTGAAATCTCGATGAATATTAAACGTTTAGTAGACTTAGGTTGCTATCGTGGCTTGCGTCATCGTCGCGGTTTACCAGTAAATGGTCAACGCACAAAAACAAATGCGCGTACTCGTAAGGGTCCACGTAAAGCAATCAGAAAATAATTAACTTAGGAAGCTAAAAGATGGCAAAAGACACTCGTAGTCGCAAAAAAGTGACTCGCCGCTCGGTAGCTGAGGGCGTAGCGCACATCCATGCGTCTTTTAATAACACCATTGTAACGATTACCGATCGTCAAGGTAATGCTTTGGCTTGGGCCACCGCTGGTGGACAAGGCTTCCGTGGTTCACGTAAATCTACACCATTTGCTGCACAGGTTGCGGCTGAAGTTGCTGGTAAAGCAGCACAAGAATATGGTGTCAAGAATGTTGATGTCTTGGTTAAAGGTCCAGGACCTGGTCGTGAGTCTGCGGTAAGAGCCTTAGGTGCATTGGGTTATAAAATAAACAGCATTAGCGATATAACCCCGATTCCTCATAACGGAACTCGTCCACCGAAAAAACGTCGCGTATAAGGAGACTTTCATGGCCCGTTATCTAGGTCCAAAATTAAAACTTTCTCGTCGTGAAGGTACTGATTTACAATTAAAATCAGGCGTAAAAGCGTACGAAGAAAAAACCAAAAAAGCTGACCGTGCCCCTGGTCAACATGGTAATCCACGTAGCAAAACGTCAGAGTACTCTGCACAGCTTCGTGAAAAACAAAAAGTAAAACGCATTTATGGTGTGTTAGAGCGTCAATTCTCAAACTACTATAAAGAAGCTGCGCGTATGAAAGGCGCAACTGGCGAAAACTTGCTTCAAATGTTAGAACGTCGCCTCGATAACGTTGTTTATCGTATGGGTTTTGGTGCAACTCGCGCAGAAGCTCGCCAATTAGTTAGCCACCGTGCTATTCTAGTAAAAAAAGCGGGTCGTGATGAGTTTGTTCGTGTGAACATTCCTTCAATCCAATTGCAAGATGGTGATGTGATTGCCGTACACGAAAAAGCCAAAGAACAATTACGTATCAAAAACGCAATTGAATTGGCGGGTCAACGTGGTACACCTGTATGGTTGGAAGTGGATCACAGCAAATTGCAAGGTACTTTTAAACAAGCGCCAGAGCGTGCTGATTTACCAACCGAAATCAACGAAAGCTTAATCGTTGAGTTGTACTCTAAATAATTAATTTTACTATAAAGTCGAGGTGACAAATGATGCTAAATGCTACTGAGTTTCTTACACCGAATGCCATTCATGTGGACACGGTCAATGAAACACACGCCAAAGTCACGCTCGAACCGTTAGAACGAGGTTTTGGGCATACATTAGGTAATGCCCTACGTCGTATTCTATTATCTTCATTGCCTGGTGCAGCTGTAATCGAAGCTGAAATCGAAGGCGCTGATCATGAATATTCAACCCTTGAAGGGTTGCAAGAAGATGTGCTAGATCTATTATTAAATTTAAAAGGTCTAGCGATCCAATTGCATGATCAAAATGAAGTATTCTTGACCCTTGACAAACAAGGTCCTGGCAATGTACTAGCATCAGATATTGAGTTACCTCACAATGTAGAGATTATCAATCCTGATTTAGTTTTAGGTACATTAAGTGATCGTGGTCATTTAAAAATGCGTTTACGTGTAGCAGTAGGTCGTGGTTATGAGCCTGCCAATGTACGTAAAGATTCTGGTGATAACAAAGTTATTGGTCGTTTAAAATTGGATGCTAGCTATAGCCCAATCCTACGCGTGGCATACCAAGTTGAAAATGCCCGTGTTGAACAACGTACTGACTTAGACCGTTTGGTTATCGAACTTGAAACCAATGGTACTATTGATCCAGAAGAAGCGATTCGCAAAGCAGCAACGATTTTGCAGCAGCAAATTGCCGTATTTGTTGACCTTGAAGCGGAAGCCACCCCAGAACCTGTTAAGGAAAAAGAAGAAGTTGACCCTGTGCTACTGCGCCCAGTGGATGACTTAGAATTAACGGTTCGCTCAGCAAATTGCTTGAAGGCGGAAAATATCTATTACATTGGCGATTTGGTACAACGCACCGAAACTGAGTTGTTAAAAACCCCAAATCTCGGTAAGAAATCATTAACTGAAATCAAAGACGTCCTTGCTTCTAAAGACTTAGAACTCGGTATGCGCCTTGAAAATTGGCCACCTGCTGATTTACGTGTTGATGACCGCTTCTCTTACCGTAGCCGTTAAAATTTAAAGGAAGTTTGACCATGCGACATCGTAACAGTGGAGTTAAGTTGGGTCGTACCAGCAGCCATCGTAAGGCCATGTTCCAAAATATGACGAACTCACTATTTGAACATGAACTCATCAAAACTACTCTTCCTAAAGCTAAAGAGCTTCGCCGTGTGGCAGAGCCGCTAATTACTTTGGCAAAAGAAGATTCAGTTGCTAACCGTCGTCTAGCGTTTAACCGCTTACGTAATAAAGCGACTGTAGGTAAATTATTCACGACACTGGGTCCACGCTACAAAGCGCGCCCAGGTGGTTATTTACGTATCATCAAATGTGGTTATCGCGATGGCGATGCTGCGCCGATGGCATACGTTGAATTAGTAGACCGTGACTAATCATACTGATTAAAAAAACCCCATAGGTTCACGCTTATGGGGTTTTTTTGTTTATAGTGATAAATCCTCAATTTACCTTTGGAAAGACGATGCAGCTGAGTTTCGATGTGCTAGTGATGTTAACCTTGGTCGCGGGGATTGCAGGATTTTTAGATGCCATGGCAGGGGGTGGCGGCTTATTGACCATTCCTGCCCTGTTAATGGCAAATGTTCCTACGCTTTATACTTTGGGCACCAATAAGCTGCAAGCAACAGCAGGTTCGCTCTCTGCCTCCATTACCATGATACGCAAAGGCAAAATTCACCCTAAGCAAATTTGGCGTTCGCTTATCGCCTGTTTTGTGGGGGCTGTGCTAGGCACCATGGCTGTGCAGCTTTCTCCGCCAGTGTTATTAGCCAAAGGCATTCCTTTTTTAATCGTGCTTATTGGTATTTATTATCTGTTTGCACCCACTATCGGTGAGGTCAACTCTACACCACGAATCAGCAAAAATAAATGGCAATATGGGATGTCACCCTTGATTGGCTTGTATGATGGCTATTTGGGCCCTGGTACAGGGATGTTTTTTGCGCTAGGCGGTATCACCATGCGGGGCTTGGATATGATTACCGCAACTGCCAATGCCAAATTACTCAACTTTACCAGTAACGCAGCATCGTTGATGTTTTTTATACTGGGTGGAAAAGTGCTTTGGTCAGTCGGGCTTGCTATGATGGTGGGGCAATTTATTGGTGCTTCATTGGGCGCGCAGATGGTGGTCAAAGGCGGTACCAAGTTTATTCGACCGGTGATTGTGGTGATGTGTTTTGCGATGCTAATTAAATATGTGTTTTTTTCTTAATAATTTTTATTTATGATAGCGCTAACATTATTCATACTTAGAGTATTGAAATTATGACAACTGAAATGATTTTAAGTATCTTTCTTGGGATTGGCTTGGCGGCAAGTAGCGGATTTCGTGTGTTTGTACCGCTGTTTGCGCTCAGTTGTGCGGCGCATTTTAATATTATTTCGCTCGATGATAGCTGGCAGTGGGTAGGCTCTACGCCTGCGTTAATTATTTTGGGTGTAGCCAGTATTGCAGAGTCAATCAGTTATTTAATCCCGTTGGTTGACAATATGTTAGATACGGTTGCTGTACCGCTTGCAGGGATTGCAGGGACATTAGTCATGGCTTCGACATTGACTGATATGAGTCCTGCCATGACTTGGGCGCTAGCGATCATTGCTGGCGGCGGCGCCGCGGCTACGATAAAAGGTACAGCTGCCACCACGCGCGTGGCTTCGACTGCGACGACGGGCGGTTTGGCAAATCCCGCTGTTTCCGTAGCAGAGACAGGCGCAGCGATAGGGCTGTCGGCTTTGTCGATTTTTTCACCCATTTTTGCGATGATTGCGTTACTCATCGGTTTATTGATGATGATTTGGGTGGTAATAATGGTTAAAAACCGCGTCAAACGCTAAGGCATCTTGCCTGTTTCTTGTAAAGAAAGCGTGCCATCTTGACCTACGATAATATGGTCAATCAAAGTCATATCGACAAGCTGACACGCTTTTGCCAAACTGCGGGTAATCTCTAAATCTGCTTGTGACGCTGTGGCAGAGGTACTTGGGTGATTATGGGCGATAATAAGCTGACTTGCCCCGTATTTTAACGCACAGCGCAATACTTCCCGCACGCACACCGAGCACGATGAAATACCGCCTGTGAACAACACTTCATACTGGATTAAGGTGAGCTGATTGGTCAAAAACAGCACCGCAAATACTTCGCGATTGAGCGGTCGCAGCTGCGTAGTCAGATAGTCTTTGACCAATTGGCTGGCGTTAAGGGTAGGGGCTTGTTTGACTTGGCTGGCAAGGTAGCGTTTGCCCATTTCAAGGCTTGCCAAAATCTGCGCGTATTTTGCCATGCCAATACCGTGACACGCCATGACTGCTTCACTAGGCGCAGATAGTAACTGAGCCAGACTGCCAAATTTTTCAATCAAGCCACGAGCCAGTTCGATAGCGGATTGGTCTTTGGTACCTGTGCGCAGAAATATTGCCAAAATCTCGCTATCAGATAGACTCTCAGCGCCTTTTTGTAGTAGCTTTTCTCTCGGGCGCTCGTCTTGGTGCCAGTCTTTGATTGCCATAGGCATTTCCTAATAAATGATGATTAATCATACCTAAAATGGCGGAAAATTGTTACTATAGGCGAAATTTTTTAGTGCTATTATCTTATGAAAAATATCCTTCTTGGTATCACAGGCGGTATTGCTGCCTACAAATCCGCCTCGTTTGCCCGACTATTGATTAAAAATGGCTATGACGTCCGTGTTATTATGACGGCAAGCGCGCAAGCCTTTATCACACCGTTAACGCTGCAGGCCTTGACGGGCAACCCAGTGCATATCGACTTGTTGGATGAGACCGCTGAGCTGGGAATGGGGCATATTGAACTGGCAAAATGGGCGGATTTACTGATTATCGCCCCTGCTACCGCGAATACGATTGCTAAATTGGCCATGGGAATAGCGGATGATTTACTCACTACCGTCTGCCTTGCTACCGCTGCTCCGATTTTAGTGGCACCTGCTATGAATCAGCAAATGTGGCAACATCCATCAGTCAAACTTAATTTGCAGACGTTAACCGATTATGATTATGAAATCATCCAACCAGCCAGCGGTGAACAAGCCTGTGGTGATATCGGTGAGGGAAGATTGCCAGAGCCAGAGCAGTTGCTTGAATACGTGCAATATTTCATTGCAAGACAAGTCACCCCGCAAGTATTGGCGGGTAAAAATGTGACAATCACCGCAGGTCCGACGATTGAAGCCATAGACCCTGTGCGCTATCTATCCAATCATTCCACGGGCAAAATGGGTTTTGCGCTGGCAAAAGCGTGCCGTAATGCAGGCGCGAGGGTAACCTTAATCGTTGGGGGTAAAGTGCCCCTGCCAACGCCACTACTGGTCAATCGTATTGATGTGTTGTCGGCTGAAGAAATGCTAATGACCGCTCGCCAATGCGCCAGTGACGATATATGTGATTGCCATGACGATCACGACCATGACCACCATCATCATGACCATGACCATCACCACCATAATGATCATGATGAATTTGGCAATGATATGGAAGTCGAACCTGTCAGGACAGCGACCGATATTTTTATTGCCACGGCTGCGGTCGCTGATTATCGCACGCGTGATGTCGTGCCGCAAAAGATTAAAAAAACGCAAGATCAGATGGCACTAGATTTGGTGAAAAACCCTGATATTTTGGCGACCATTGCCACAGAATTCCCTGCGGTTTTTGTGGTAGGATTTGCGGCAGAAACCCAAGATATCGAAAAATACGCTCGTGGCAAGCTTGACGCCAAAAACTTAGATATGATTGCATGCAATGATGTGTCGCGCACCGATATTGGTTTTGGTAGTGATGACAATGCCATGACGGTGTTTTTTAGGGATAAAGCAGCAGGGGTGACACTAGAAAAAGCTAGCAAGGATATCATTGCCAATCAGGTGGTCAGCTTAATTGGTAAGCAATTAGCGGGTAAATTTACTTTGGTAAGATAGTCGCTGATGGCGATTTTTTCCGTTCAGCAAGGCGTTATGCTTTCGATGATCATGATCCCCGCGATATTTGCCATCGCCAGTATGTTTCATGGGCTGACAGGGATTGGCGTGACGCTGATTGCGACCACAGCATTGGCAAGTTTTTATCCGATGTCGCATGTGCTGCTGCTGACGGTCATGCCGTGTTTGGTGATTAACTTGGTGGTGTTTTTGGAGGGTGGCAATATTGGTTACTACCTCAAAAAATATTGGCTATTGGTGTTTACTAGTTTTGTGGGCAGTCTGATCGGCACAAAGTTGGTGTTTCTCATCGCACCGCATTATTTGCTGATCGGGCTTGGGCTATTGATTGTCGGATATGTGCTGACCCAGTTTTTGACAAGTCAAACGGGCAAAAATATTCGACTGCCCAATAATCAACCAAGTTTAATCTTCAGTGGGCTGGTGGCAGGCGTGCTCGGCGGTGCGACCAATGCCATGTCGCCGCTACTGGTGATGTACTTGCTATCGGCTACCGAAGACACCCCAGACCCCAAAACCGAGCTGATTAAAGCCAGTAACCTGTGCTATGTGGTCGGCAAAATCGCTCAGCTCATCGTGCTGTGGCAAGGGTTTTTGAGCCTACCAACGACAGAATTGGGCGTGATTGGCGTGGCGACGCTGTTGTCGCTGCTGTGTTTGTATATCGGGTTTTATTTTCGTCATAAAATCTCACAAAAAATGTTCAAAAATATGACGTTGGTGATTTTATTGTTGTTAGGCATGAACGCTTTACTTAAAGCTTTTAATTATTGAATCAGTGACAAATAAATTTGCTCTTTAGTTGGGGATTTTGCTTTCCATAATTCAAATAATTTAACTAATCTTTGGTATAACGTATTAAACAACCCAAGATTGCAATTATACTCAAAAAAACCTTTTTCCCTGACGATATTAAAAGCAGTGATTATATGTGTGCAATCGTAAGCTTCTCCATGTTCGTATGCCTCCCACAAATCGCCAATCTTATCATGCTTATCATGTATTGTTTCAGCGATTTCAATTTCCTTAAGCAATTTTAACGTGTTGATAATGACGACCTGCTCATCGGTAGGTAAATAAAAGCCTAAATTGTTAATTACCTTACAAAAAATCAAATAGTTATCGATTGCTTTGCTGTGTAATGATTCGATAGGCTCATAGTACCAAAATTTGAGCATAGCATCATCCCAAAACCCATATTGCTGCCAATCTTCAATTTTATTTTTGAATAGTACATAATCGGTATTGGTCAAATCATAATTTTCGAGCATAAAAGTAAATAAATCATCCAAAAACCAAATTTGGCGTTCGTCTAATGTCAAGCTATTCATCTAGATGCTCTTTTAAAATCAACGCCCTTTCATACAAAGCATTTTTTTTCGTCCCTGTGATATCGCTGGCAAGCTGTGCGGCTTTTTTTACACTCAAATCTTGCAACAGTCGTTTTAGCAACGCATCGTGTTTACCTTCATCATTGACAGAATCATTTGCGCCAGCGACCACCAGTACCATTTCCCCTTTTTGCTGATTGGCATCGCTTGCAACAAACTGCTTTAGTTCACCGAGCGTTGATGGATAAATGGTTTCAAACGTTTTGGTTATCTCACGGCAAAACGTCACTTGTCGATTGTCGCCAAGCACCGTAATCATGTCATCGATACACTCAACAATACGATGGGGCGCTTCATAAAAAATCAGCGTAGCGGTTAAATCTTTGATTTTAGTCAATTCGCTTTGTCGTCCTGCGGTTTTGGCAGGCAAAAAGCCATAAAAATAAAACTTGTCTGAGGGTAATCCTGCGACCGATAAGGCGGCTATAGCAGCACTGGCGCCGACAACCGGCGAGACTTTTATACCGGCTTGGTGACAGGCACGCACTAGTCGAAAACCAGGGTCGCTAATCAGCGGGGTACCGGCATCACTGATAAGCGCGATACTTTGCCCCGACTGTAATATCTCAATCAGTTTAGGGGTCTGTACTTCGGCATTGTGGTCGTGATAAGCCCAAGTTTTGGTGGGTATGTTAAAGTGGTTGAGCAGTTTGCCCGAGGTGCGGGTGTCCTCACAGGCGATGATAGCCACGCTTTTTAGGCAGTCGATGGCGTGGGCGGTGATATCGGATAAATTACCAATCGGGGTGGCGACGATATAGAGTGTGCCGTTTTGGTGCATGATTTTCTCAAATTTTGCTAAATATTGGTGGTATTATAAGGTTTTCTGCGGAAAAAAGGATTTGTCATGAAAACAATTTGCTTTGCTATTTTAAGTGTAAGTTTAATTTCAACGGCAGAGGCTTGTTTACCCTCATCCCCGGCTGATGTGTTGGTCGGACGAATTGCCAGTATCGAAAAAGGCGGTGAATTGCAACGTGAAAGCCACGCAAAGCAAGGTTTTGGCTTAAAATTCACCGATTATCACTGGGCATTTCGCACGTGGTATCAACGGCTTATTTTGCCATCGGCGCAGCGTTTTGAAGGTGTTTTCGCCATTAACTCATTAAAACCCAACGATATCGTTGTGGCATTAGCGAGTCATTATGGGGGTAAACCGCATAATTACCGCATTGATAGTGTGGCAAAGCTGACTTGTCAAAACAACAAGCTGGTTTTACAAAAGCCGTTGGTGATACCGGTCAGTTGGAATCGACAACAGCAACGATGTGGGATTGGTAAAAATTATGCAGGGATTTTGGATGGCTTTATCGACAACAACCAAGCCTATTATTTGGCAAAATTACAGCAAAAATACCCAACTTGTGCCGCTTTAGAAAAAGCCTTTGCAACAGTAAAATAACCCAACAATGAAACTCACCGCCCCAAAACAGCGCCAAGGCGACTATTATGAAACCCTTGCCAAAGGCTACCTTGAAGCGCAAGGTTTAACGTTTTTTGCCAAAAACTGGCACTACAAAAACTTGGGCGAGCTTGATTTGGTGATGCTTGAGCCGACACAAAAAATCCCATGCTTAGTCATTGTCGAAGTGCGTCAACGAAAAGCCAGCCAATTTGGCACAAGTTTAGACAGTATCACCCCCGCCAAACAACGTAAAATCGTTAAAACCACCGCAGCTTTTTTACAAGCGCATCCACAATTTGATAACTTTGACATTCGCTTTGATGTGCTAAGTTATGAAGGCGTTCCATCTGTAGGGCAGGCTGTCACGCCAACGCCTACGTGGATTAAGGACGCTTTTAGCGTAAATTAAGCATTTTGTATAACGTATAAACTTAGCAAAAATTATGCTATGCTACGCAGCAAAATAGTATAATTTTACCCCTCTTTTATTAGGTATTTCCCATGAACGCACAAGATTTAATTACTTTACTACAACCCCATTTTCCGAGTGGCAAAATCGAAGCCGCCAATCAAGGCAACAAATTTGATGTGCGCGTGGTGGATGACAGCTTTGAGGGTAAACGTGCTGTCGCGCGTCAACAAGCCGTATTGGGGTTGGTGTCTGATAAATTTGCGTCAGGTGAAATCCATGCACTCAATATCCAAGCGTTGACCTATGCCCAGTGGCATGAGATGCAAGCCAAACAAGCTGCGCAATAAGCCATTTTTAGGAGAAACACATGGATAAATTTTTAATCACGGGTGGTACTCAAGTCAAAGGTGAAGTGGTCATCTCTGGTGCTAAAAATGCGGCATTGCCCTTGCTTGCGGCAATGATTTTGGCAGAAACCCCAGTCACCCTGCACAATGTACCGACACTCAAAGACGTCAATACCTTGGTCAAATTGATTGCGGGCACGGGTATCACCATTGAAAAGAACGGCGATACGGTGACTTGTGATACCAGTACCATCAATAGTTACTATGCCCCGTATGAGCTGGTCAAAACCATGCGTGCATCGATTTTGGTATTGGGGCCGCTGCTTGCGCGCTTTGGGCAGGCTGAAGTGTCACTACCTGGCGGCTGCGCAATTGGCTCACGCCCTGTCGACCAACATCTAAAAGCCTTGGAAGCGATGGGGGCGACCATCACCGTTGAAAATGGCTATGTCAAAGCCAAAGCACCCGCTAGCGGTCGGCTAAAAGGCTGTCATTTCACCTTTGATATGGTCACGGTTGGCGGCACTGAAAATACCATCATGGCAGCGGCATTGGCAGAAGGAACTACGCACCTAGAAAACTGTGCACGTGAACCAGAAGTGGTTGATTTGGCTAATATGCTTGTCAAAATGGGTGCAAAAATTGAAGGCATTGGCACCGCTTATATGACCATTGAAGGTGTTGACAAATTAAATGGCTGTGAGTACTCAGTAGTACCAGACCGTATCGAAACAGGCTCATATCTTGCGCTTGCCATGATGACAGGCGGGGAAGTGACTGCCAAAAAAACCGAAGCCAGCTTGATGCAATCGGTGCTTAAAAAATTTGAAGAAATGGGCGCCCAAGTCACTGTTGGCAGCGACTGGATTAATGTCAAAATGGTGGGTCGTCCAAAAGCCGTTGATATCCGCACACTACCACACCCTGCGTTCCCAACTGATATGCAAGCCCAGCTCATGACAGTTTGCTGTATTGCAGAAGGTACCAGTACCATTATTGAAAATATTTTTGAAAATCGCTACATGCATGTCCCTGAGCTGCAACGTATGGGCGCCAATATCAAAGTCGATGGTCATACTGCCGTTGTTCAAGGCGTCGATAAACTCAATGCCGCGCCTGTCATTGCAACCGATTTACGCGCCTCTATGTCACTGGTAATGGCAGCGGTGGCAGCCCAAGGCGAGACCTGTATCGAGCGCATTTACCACATTGACCGGGGTTATGAGTATGTGGAAGATAAACTGCGCGGCTTGGGCGTTACCATTGAGCGGGTAAAAGGCGAATAACAGGTATAAGACAATGACACAAGCAAATGATGCCAATTATAATGGTCTTACCTTAGCGTTATCCAAAGGGCGAATCTTAAAAGATACCTTGCCCCTGCTAAAAAAGGCAGGTATCGAACTACTTGAAGACCCAGAAGAATCACGTAAACTGATTTTTCCGACCACGCATGCTGACGTGCGGATTTTGATTTTACGCGCCAGTGACGTGCCAACCTATGTGGAGCATGGGGCGGCAGATTTTGGTGTAGCGGGTAAAGATGTGCTGATGGAGCATGGCTCAAGCAATTTATATGAATTGCTTGACCTACAAATTGCCAAATGCCGTTTGATGACGGCAGGTAAAGTGGGGCTAGAATTACCCAGTCGTCGTCTTCGAATTGCCACCAAATATGTCAATGTGACGCGCGCATTTTTTGCCAGTCGCGGTGAACAAGTGGATGTGATTAAACTCTATGGTTCCATGGAACTTGCGCCCTTAGTAGGCTTGGGTGATTTGATTGTGGATGTGGTCGATACCGGTAATACCTTAAAAGCCAATGGTCTAGAGCCGCGCCAAGAGATTTGCCAAGTCTCTTCGCGTTTGATTGTCAATCAGGTGAGTTATAAACGTAAATTTGCCCTGCTTGAGCCCATCATAGAAAGCTTCAAGCAAAGCATCGCTGATAACACCCAGTAACGGTTCAAAAATTACCATGATGCAGCATCTTTTTGTGTATGGCACGCTAGCGCCCAATCGCGACAACCACGCTATCATGACACCCATCCACAACGGCAGTTGGCAACCTGCGACTATTCGTGGGCAGTTGATGCTAGATGGCGGTTGGGGCTCGGCACTCGGATTTCCTGCAGTCATCCCAAATGAACAAGGCGACATGGTAGCGGGATGGGTGTTTTCGTCGGATGATTTGGTCAATCATTGGGCGCGGCTAGATGAGTTTGAAGGTGAAGCCTATCAGCGCATTGAAGTAACCGCCACGCTTGACAATGGTGCGAAAATCCAAACCTTTGTGTATGCACTCGACAATATACAGCATTATTGAAGCTGGCTATGCCGATTAAAACATGAAAGATTAAAACATGGAAGATTAAATAAAGACGTTATTAAGACGTCTTTTTTTAACTGGGCGAAAACTAAAAGTAGCGACGGGTTGGCTCAGTTTAGCTGATTTTGATGCGCTGGCTTTGATGCGCCAATTTGGATGGGTTGGCGAAGCTGTACAGGCTAAAAAGCCGCTTTCATCCATGAAAAAATTTGTTATGCTATGGGTTAGTCATTTTTTATTGTTAGGGGAATACCATGCGATTGTTAAATAGCCAACAAGCCAGTTTTGAGCAGGAATTGACAGAGCTGCTTGCTTTTGAAACGGTAAATGATCCAGCGCTACTGGCTACGGTCGATGATATTATCGCGCAAGTGCGTCAGGGTGGGGATGAGGTGGTGTTAAGGCTGACCCAACAATTTGACAACCATCCTGCCAAAACTTTTGCCCAGCTAGAGATTTCACAAGAAAAGCTCAAACAGGCATTTGATGGGTTAAATCCTACAATCAAGCAAGCGCTTGAACTGGCGGCACAGCGCGTCACATCTTTTCACGAGCGCCAACGGCAAGAAAGCTGGACGTATCAAGATGCGCTAGGTAATACGCTTGGACAACAAGTTACGCCACTCGATAAAGTGGGTATTTATGTGCCAGGTGGACTGGCAAGTTATCCATCCAGCGTCTTGATGAATGCGTTACCCGCCAAAGTGGCAGGGGTCGGGCAAATTATCATGGTGGTGCCTGCACCTCATGGTGAACTAAATTCCTTGGTATTGGCGGCCGCTTATTTGGCGGGTGTGGATAAAGTCTTTACCATTGGCGGCGCGCAAGCGGTGGCAGCGTTGGCTTACGGCACTAACACCATCCCGCAAGTCGATAAAATCACAGGACCTGGCAACAAATACGTGGCAGCCGCCAAACGCGCCGTGTTTGGGCAAGTGGGCATTGACATGATTGCAGGTCCCTCGGAAGTACTGGTATATGCCGAAGGTGTGGCAAATGATAAAGCCGACTGGTTAGCCATGGATTTATTGTCGCAAGCTGAGCATGACACCGTCGCGCAAGCGATTTTTGTTACCCCATCTGAGCCGTTACTTAAAAAAGTTGCGCAGGAAATCGAAAAAGCCTTAGTAGATTTGCCAAAAGCCGAAATCGCTAAAGCGGCGATTGCCAACCGTGGCGCGCTGATTTTGGTGAAAGACCGAGCAGAAGGTATTGAGGTGATTAATCGCATTGCGCCTGAGCATTTGGAATTATCGGTAGATGACCCAGAAGCAATGGTAAAAGATATCCGTCATGCGGGCGCTATCTTTATGGGTCGCTATACCCCTGAAGCGATTGGCGATTATTGTGCTGGCCCTAATCACGTGTTGCCAACGTCAGGTACCGCACGCTTTAGTTCACCGCTCGGCGTGTATGATTTTCAAAAGAAATCTTCGATTATTTATTGTAGCGAGCAAGGTAGCCAAACGCTGGCAAAAACTGCCGATATATTGGCGGTGGAAGAAAATTTGGATGCCCACGCGCGGTCAGCCCGTTACCGGGTAAAATAGGCTCAAACGCGCCTATGGCAATTCAACAGCTTATGGTAATTCAATGGGGCATTTAACTCATTTATCTCATTTAACTGGGAAGTTAACGCTGCTTTGTCAATACATCTAGGCGTAGCCGTTCTTCAGGCGTAAACATCGTCTGCTGTAACGCCACAATTTGTTGCTGTGCTTGCGGCACATTACCCAATTTGCTCAGTATTTGGTTAGACTGTGTCTGATAAGTTGCCACACGCTGCGCAAATTGCGCTTCAGATTGGTCAAGCTGCTCAAGCCGTTTGACCGCTTCGGGCGAGACATATTGACTACGCATGGCATTGATTTGGCTTTGGGTTGCCCCTTGCTGCTGCATTTGCTGCGTTTGCGCTAATAACTTGTCAATATTGCGCTGCTGGGTTAGCTTTGTCTGTAGATTTGGGTCTTTAACACTGGCGATATAGGCAGTTTGCGCCTTATCAATGATGGCTTGGCGCTGGTCATTGCTCAGTTGTGCGTTTTGGTTGGCTTCGACAACCGTCATGTTATAGTCATTGAGGGCTTGTTCATCCCCAAAAAAGGCTTCGCGGGTTTTGGCGTCAAAATAGCGGGCTTGCAGCTGTTGTACTGCGCGTAATTGGTTTTTAATCGCAGATAAATCTAATGCGCTGACATTGGGATTGGGCTGTGCTTTAGGCTTATCTAGCTGGCTGACAGCAGTCAAATAGGTTAGATAATTTTGAAAAATGTTAACCGCTTGGCTTGCGGCAGGCTCAGGCGTATGTTCGCGAATATAGGCAATCACCCGTTGTTCAATCTGGCTTAACGGCTCTTCCCCTTGTGCTGACAAAAAATAATCAAACAGTCGGCGCAAACCTGCGGTCACCACCAATTGCTTGTTTTCATCGATAATAATTTCGCCATCGACTTGGGTGCCTTGTAGTGATTTGGGCAGTGATGTAGGTAAGGGGGTAGCGTTCGCGGTGATGGGTGATGTGTTGGTTAGGGTTTGATGGGACGGCAATCCACTAGATGGACTGGTACTGGCAGCATTCTGCGGCAAAGGATTGGCTGTTTTGACAGCGTCCTTAGGTTTTAACCACAGTATGCAGGCTATCAATAATGCAATGATGCCACTGGCTAATACGATTATTAGCCAGGTTATCGATCGTTGGTTTGTATCAGGGTTGTTTGAAGGAACCATAGCCATAAGCTTACAACGATTGACCTTTTAAGCGATTGACTTGGTTGCGATAGACAGTCAATGGATTGGTGTCTAGCAAACTGACAATGCCAAACACCTGATTGACTGAATCCATATGGTTCATTTTATAGTTATCACGAATCACTTCGCCGAGACGACTTGAACAGGGTGAGACAAGACCATCATTGGCTTCGCCATTGAATGATAAACCCGTCAACCCCAACACCATATCAGACGGATCGACAAGCATGGTCATAGTTTGGGCGCCGCTAAATGAGTAGTAACGTACATTATTGACCACCGTGTTTTTTGGATATCCACAATAACTAGTCGGCATGGCCGCAGGGAATTTTTGGTTAAATTTGGCCGCATAATTGGTGGTAAGTGAATTGACGGCTGCCCAGCCATCTTGCTGCTGCAATTGATTGAGTGGCACGCCAGATCCAATATCCATCACACCGCCCACCAATTCAAAAAACTTAATTGCCATTAAAGAGGCGGTATTAAATTCGCCAGCGGGTAACCCATCAGCCGCACTGCCTTCAGTCACCATTTTGACCGTCCAATCCGCCATTTTTGAGCCTTGCTCAGGGCTAGAAATCGCCGTCACAGACGAGACTAGCGATGGCGCAACCCCCGCCACATAGCGAATATCAATCCCACCGTGGCTATGACCGATTAAGTTAACCTTGGGGCTGCCGGTGATGGCAATGATGGTTTTGACTTGTTGGAGTAGCTGCTCACCGCGCACTTCGGTGTCATTGACACTTGATGTCTTGGTCACATACACACTTGCGCCATTTTTGGTGAGATCTTGAGGAATGCCATTAAAATAATCGACCAAACCAAACATTTTGCTCCAGCCACCAAGCCCGTGAGCAAGTACGATAGGGTATTTGGTTTTTGCAAAATTTGAGGTAGCGCTCAGGGAAGTGACTGCGACACAGCCAGTGGCATTGGCACAGTTGTAATAGCTTGAGGCATAAGAAGACGCAGAAAATGCGATGGAAGAAAAAAGCAATCCTTTGGCGGCACGGCGCATAAAGCGATGATGTGACATATACTTATCCTTGTAAAGTCATAATGAAGTTTCGCTGTCCTATGGACTAATTTAACCTAAATCAAGAATTTTTGAATCAAATGAAATGACTGATCAGTATATTTTTTGGCAATGTCAGTCGATGCAGTATGTAGGTAAGGTTAAAGGTGAAGTGGTATATTGGAACAATTGGCGTGCTATCTACAAAAGCAGACATAAATTATCATTGATTTTTTGCTATGATTTGCTAAGGTAACGGCTGATTTTTCGTTTTTGCTGTTTGTTGATTTTTTGCCCCTCATTAAAAGAGAATAACTGACCCACTATGTTAGAACTACTATCTGACCCGTCAGCGTGGCTAAGCCTTGCGACGCTTGTCATTCTTGAGATTGTTTTAGGTATTGATAATCTTGTCTTTATTGCCATCTTAGCCAATAAACTCCCGCCGCACCAGCGCGCTAAAGCCCGAAATTTAGGTCTAGGTTTAGCATTACTCATGCGATTGGTGCTCTTGTCCATGATGTCATGGCTCATCACCTTAACCGATCCTGTTCTCACATTAGGAAGTTTTGATTTATCGGTTCGCGACATTATTTTATTGGTGGGCGGGGTGTTCTTGCTGTTTAAAGCAACGACAGAGCTGCATGAGCGGCTAGAAGGAAAACCTGAGCATACCAACCAAAGTAAAGTGCAAGCAGGGTTTATCGCGGTTGTTGCACAGATTGTGATTTTGGACGCGGTGTTCTCGTTTGACGCGGTGATTACCGCTGTAGGCATGGCAAAACACCTTGAAATCATGATGGCAGCAGTGATCATTGCCATGGCATTGATGGTGGCTGCGTCTAGAGCGCTCACGGAGTTTGTCGGTCGTCACCCGACCGTGGTGATTTTATGCTTAAGTTTCCTACTGATGATTGGCTTTAGTTTAATTGTCGAAGGACTAGGCTTTCATATGCCAAAAGGTTACTTGTATGCGGCGATTGCGTTCTCAATTTTGATTGAAGCGTTCAACCAAGTAGCCAAACGCAATAAAACCAAATATGAAAATCAAATTCCGATTCGTG
>ERZ650302.31-NODE-31-length-54211-cov-13.095927_pt1 | contig 54211 bp, 53 predicted proteins | sample MGYA00376238_ERZ650302 | MGnify/ENA primary metagenome ERZ650302 (study PRJEB26733, sample SAMN07839298) | wastewater metagenome | biome: urban; feature: wastewater treatment plant; material: waste water | place: USA: North Carolina | collected 2016-04-28 ... | reverse complement strand
ATTTACTTAACCTTTGCTTTGTATTTTTAATACGATAACTAGCAACTTGAATTAATTATCATTAGACTCAGCTAATTCGGCAATCAAATCCTCAGCTTCTAAAGCAGAAGTATCATAGGTAGGTGCCGTAGATGCTTTAAGTGCATTGAATCGTTCTAGTGCTTCTGCTTCATCCTCATCTCCACTAAAATAAGGAAAGACATCTACAATTGGTGATTCTGAAATTGCAGGGATAGTATATTCTCCCATTGTGTTTTTCATCGCAATCAGCGTATTATCAAAAGCTTCTCTAACATCATTGGCTTGCACCAAAAGATACATATTCGATTTGCGCTCTTTACCACTTTCTTCATCAAAAGCCAATAATGAAACTTTCGATTTGAACCAGCGATCAGCATTCTCAAACGGATGGATTTCAGCGTAATTCCCTACTTTTATATTGGTAATTTTGAATTCTTCACTTATGTAAGCGGCCATTTCTTCATTGATTCTTTTTTCGGCCTCCGTATAAGATAAAGCGTCAACCAAATAGGGTTCAGTGGTAATCTTTTGCCCACCTGTTTCATCAGTTTTTCTATACTTTATTTTGCATTCGTACCAAATTGTGCTCATTGTGATTTTTTTTTAGGGAGCCAAAGATAGATTTTAACGCAAATAAAAGAACAAATTATTCAAATAGATATTCACAATTTTAAAGTAGAGCAATCAATATCCCTATTTCCAACAAGTTAAAATAATACCACCAAAACAGATTAAAGTAAAAAACACAACTTTCTGTTAATCCAAATCCTTTCTCCCCAAAAAACCACATATATTCGTAATTTTGCCCCTCATTACAAAAGAAAAAAACATACTTATGGCTACATTTAGCAAACAACTCTCTTTTCGTTGGTCCGATTTAGATCCCAATTTTCATATGCGACACAGCGCTTATTATGATTTTGGTGCGCAACATCGTATCGAAATTTTAGAAGAATTAGGTCTAACATTGCGAGTGATGAAGACCGAACATTTTGGTCCTGTTTTATTTAGAGAAGAATGTGTTTTTAGAAAAGAAATCAATCTTTCGGATACTATTGTTATGCAAACGAAAATTGCAAAAATGAAACCTGATGCTTCACGCTGGTCTATCGTACATGAATTTTACCGAGACGAAATTTTGTGCGCTACTATAACCGTAGATGGTGCTTGGATGGACACTAAACTAAGAAAATTAGCCCAACCTACACCTCAAATTGTTGTCGATGCATTGAATTCGTTTCCAAAAACTTCCGATTTTATTTCACTTTAAACTATACCGTCTATGTTTACAATAGCTCAGATTAAAGAAGCACATGATAAAGTAAAATCAGGTGCCGATTTCCCAAAGTACATTCAAGATTTAATCAATTTGGGAGTTATAGGTTATGATACTTTTGTTGCCGATGGTCATGTTGAATATTTTGGCGCGGATAACTACAGAACGACGGCTACAGAAACCTATGCTACTTTAACAGTAGCTACTTCTGCAAATAAAGAACGATTTATAGAATTCTTAGTAATGCACCAAGAAGGTCAAACCGATTATTTGACTTTTTGCCTTCAAGCTGCTCAATGCGGAATCGCACAATGGACCGTAAATATCGTCGAAAAAACGTGTACGTATTTTGACAACAACCAGAACAGTATCCTGATTGAGAAAATACCTCTTTAATAGAAAAAGGACTTGTAATTTAAATACAAGTCCTTTTTGTTTATTCTTCTTCGCTAGTTTCGTGCGTCTTGCAGTAATTGCGCCATCTATCAATACAATCCTGAAAATCTGCTGGTATTTCTGTGTCGAAACGCATCATTTCTCCAGTCGTTGGATGTACAAAACCTAATGTTTTAGCATGTAAAGCTTGTCTTGGCAAGGCCTTAAAGCAATTTTCTATAAACTGCTTGTATTTTGTAAACGTTGTCCCTTTAAGTATTAAATGCCCTCCATAACGTTCGTCATTGAACAACGGATGACCAATGTGTTTCATGTGCGCTCTAATCTGGTGAGTTCTTCCTGTTTCTAACTGACAAGAAATCAAAGTAACATAACCAAAACGCTCTAACACTTTATAGTGAGTAATAGCTGGTTTCCCAATTTCTGGATCATCAAAAACAGCCATTTGCATTCTATCTTTTAAGTGACGTGCTAGGTTCCCTTCAATGGTTCCGCTATCAGCAAGAACATTTCCCCAAACCAAAGCAATATATTCACGTTCTGTAGTTTTGGCCTCAAATTGTTTCGCTAAATGCGTCATAGCCGCTTCTGTTTTTGCTACTACTAGCAATCCTGAAGTATCTTTATCAATGCGATGCACCAATCCGGGGCGTTCGCTACTATTCATTGGCAAATTATCAAAATGATGCGCCAAGGCATTCACTAAAGTACCAGTATAGTTACCGTGACCAGGATGTACCACCATTCCCGGATCTTTATTCACCAATAACAAAGCAGCATCTTCATATACAATATTTATTGGAAGATCTTCTGGCAAAATATGATTTTCAAAAGGAGGATGTGTCAACATTACGGTTATCACATCAAACGGCTTTACTTTGTAATTGGATTTTACCGGAATATCATTTACAAAGATATTCCCATCCGTAGCGGCATTCTGAATTTTATTTCGTGTAGCATTCTGAATCAAGTTCATCAAATACTTATCGATTCTCAAAATGGCTTGCCCCTTAGGAACCTCAAATCGATAATGCTCAAATAACTCGTCTTCTAAGTCTAGTGTTTCTGTATTATTGTTCATTCACAGGTGTTTCTGATTCTACTGCAGGAGCTTGTAAACTGTCTTTGGCCGCTTCATCTTCATAAGTGGCTTTTCCATCTCCTAAAACCAAATCAATTTTAGAAGCTTTTAAAACTCGATCTCCAGCTTTTAGATTTCTACCTTTAAAGCGCATTTCAAGAACCATATCTTTGGCTAAATTTGGTATATAAGTAACTGTTCCGGCTTCTAATCCCAGTGCTTTAAGAGTTGGCACTGCCTCGCGATAAGTCTTCTCTATCAAATTTGGAATTCTGATAGAAGAAAAACCAGAAGAATTAATTTTGATATATACTTTTCGACCTACCTTAACTTTGGTACCTGGCAAAGGATCTTGCTCCACTACACTAAATTTTGGGTAATCGTCTCTATAGTCTACACTATCCAAAAGGACATAATCTAGGTCTAGATCATCTAACTTCTCTTCTACTTGCTCTTCCGTTAATTTAGCTAAATTAGGGACGGCGATTTCATGTCCATGATCCGTTGTAAACGTTAACCAATGCATGAATAAATAGGCCAAAACAGCAATAATAGCAATGGCTATAAACAATTGCCCGAAAAAAACGCGACTAGTAAGATACTTACGTAAACTCATAAATTAATTTTTAAGAAGCAACAAAGATAAAGGTATTTCGTTTCAAAAAAAATGATAATTTTGTTTTGAATACGTTTAATCTTTTGATTGATTAAACGGTTAACCGATTAAACATTTAAAATGAAAAATATTGCTATCATCATGGGAGGCTATTCTAGCGAATACAAAATCTCTCTAATCAGCGGAAATGTAGTTTACCAAACTCTAGACAAGACTAAATATAACGGATACAGAATACACATTTTTAAAGAAAAATGGGTGTATGTAGATGCAAATGATGCCGAATTCCCAATCGATCGCAATGATTTTTCTGTAACTGTTGAAGGCACAAAAATTACCTTCGACTGTGTGTTCAACGCCATTCACGGAACGCCAGGAGAAGACGGATTGTTACAAGCCTATTTTGAACTGTTAGGTATTCCACAAACGGCCTGTGATTATTATCAAGCAGCGCTAACCTTCAACAAAAGAGACTTGTTATCTGTTTTAAAACCTTATGGAATTAAAACAGCAACTTCTTATTACCTAAACAAAGGCGACCTTATCAACACAGCCGAAATCGTAAAAAAAGTTGGACTGCCTTGCTTCGTAAAACCGAATAAAGCTGGTTCTAGTTTTGGAATTTCTAAAGTAAAAACAGAAGCTGAATTACCAATCGCTATCGAAGTTGCTTATAAAGAAGATAACGAAATCATCATCGAAAGTTTCTTAGATGGAACAGAAGTCTCTGTTGGTGTAATTAACTACCAAGGAACAATAACCGTTTTACCGATTACTGAAATTGTTTCTGAAAATGATTTCTTTGATTATGAGGCCAAATATGAGGGTAAATCACAAGAAATTACTCCAGCTCGTATTTCTAATGAAATGACTCAAAAAGTAGGTGAAATTGCAAAACGCGCCTATGAAGTTTTGAAAATGAAAGGCTTCTCTAGAAGTGAATTCATAATTGTCGATGGCGAACCGCACATGCTAGAAATGAATACTATTCCTGGTCTAACTACCGAAAGTTTGATTCCACAACAAGCGAGAGCTGCCGGAATTTCTCTTGAAGATTTGTTTACTAATGCTATTGAGTTAGCACTAAATTAAGTATCTGAGTGGCTAAGATTATAAGCCACTAAGTTCTTAGCAAAACACAACCTTAAAAAATGAAAAAAGCCATATTCCCAGGATCCTTTGACCCGATAACCTTAGGTCACGAAGACATCATCAAAAGAGGCATCTCCCTTTTTGATGAAATCGTAATCGCAATTGGTGTCAATGCCGAAAAAAAATACATGTTTTCATTAGACGAAAGAAAACGCTTTATTGAAGAAACCTTCAAAAATGAACCTAAGGTAACGGTGATTACCTATGAAGGATTGACAATAGATTTGTGTCATAAACTTAAAGCCAATTTTATCTTGAGAGGGCTACGCAATCCTGCCGACTTTGAATTCGAAAAAGCCATTGCTCATACCAATCGCCGACTGTCTAAAATAGAAACCGTCTTTTTATTAACAGCAGCTCGAACTTCTTATATCAGCTCGAGTATTGTGCGTGATGTTATTCGAAACCACGGCGAATATGAAATGCTAGTCCCAGACGCAGTAAGAGTAAAATTACACAAATAGCAACAATCCCCCCTAACAAGTTGTAGAACCTAGTAATAAGCCCTATTTTTGCAAAATAATTAAGAATACGAAAAATGAGTATAGAAAGAGAATTAAACAAACGCAGTGGAGGAAAATGTGAACTTTCAGGTGTTACCGAAGATTTAAAAGTATATCAAATTCTTCCCACTCGAAAAGGTGGACTAGATGAAAGTGTTTTAATCAACGCTACGCTTATTGACCAAATAGAAAATCCTGAAAAAATGGATATTAATCTTTGGAGATGCCTAAATGACAGCATGTGGAGCGAGCACCTTCCGGTTCAAGTTCTTTCTTGGCGAATGTTGAGCAGATTGCGCAATCAAGAATTACTAGACCAAATGTACCTAGACGAAGATGATTTGGCATGGGCTCAAGCAACTGGCGAAGGAGAAGAAGATGAAAATAAAATTATTCACAGAGACAGTAATGGCGTAATTCTAGAACACGGAGATTCTGTAGTCTTGATTAAAGATTTGAAAGTAAAAGGTTCTAGTATGGTGGCCAAACAAGGAACTGCTGTAAGAAACATTCGTTTGGATCATGAAAATGCTGAATACATCGAAGGAAAAGTTGATGGTCAACAAATTGTAATCATAACACAATACGTGAAGAAAATATAATCTTAGCAACTTCAACAAACAAAAAAGTCTATTCTTGAGCAGAATAGACTTTTTTTATTTCAATCTTGTAAGCAGAATTATGCTTTTTGGAACAGTTTATCAACTTGTTCTGGAGTCAATGGTTCAGAGATATTATTCGAAACACCTTCTTTACTTGAAACCATAAATTGCACAGTAACTTTACCTGGACCACCAACATTATAATGCAACCAAACATAGTTATTAGGCAATTCTAATTTAATGTCACTCAACGGAGAAGCTGAAAATCCATTGGTGATAATGGTATGCAAACTGTTGTAAGCGTTATCCACATCTTTGAATGTAAACTTTTTTACACTAGCTGCTTCTTCTTCATTTTGCATACTAGCATAATAAACAGTGTACTCATCGCCCATTTTTTGAATATAAAAATTAGAATTTACTCTTCCTAATTTTTCTATTGGCACGGTTTGAAGCACCTTGATTTGACCAAAAGTCACTACACTAAACAACAAAACTGCAATCGTAATAATTTTTTTCATAATTAATTTGGGGTTTATTATTCAACCCTAAAAAAACGGAATAATTATTAAAATTTGATGCTCAGAATTTTAATTTATTAACAATAAAAAATAAAAAATCTTAAAAACCTCATAAGAAACTAGAATACAGTAAATTACAAAAACTAATCTTCTTCTTTTTTGATTACTTTTCTAGCCACTTCAATCTTAAACTTTTTACCTTTCATCTTTTCATCTTTCACTAAACGAAGTAAATCTTTGACTTTATTGTATTTTACAGCTGCAAAAGAGATAAAATCTTTGACTTCAATCAATCCTAAATCACCTTTTTCTAGCTTCCCCTTTTGAGAAAAGAAACCAACAATATCAATCTTATTGAGTTTGTTTTTTTTACCTCCGCTAATGTAAATTGTTTGAAACTGTGGTGGTTTTGGTAACGTTGTCGTAGAACTTAGCTCCAAGACCGGCATAGCATAATCAACATAATCTAGCTTTTTTTCGCTTTCGTTTACAATTAAATAAGCCGTACCAGAGGCCAACATACGAGCTGTTCGCCCATTTCTGTGTGTAAACTCTTCTTCCTTTAAAGGCAAATGATAATGAATAACATGCTTCATTTCTGGGATATCCAAGCCACGAGCAGCTAAATCGGTAGTAATTAAATAGCTCATACTCCCATTTCTAAACTGAATCAAAGCACGTTCTCGCTCTTCTTGGTCCATACCACCATGATAGTAAGTAGCATAAATCCCTTTTTCATTCAGCGTATCACTAATGCGCTCTGCAGCATCTCGATGGTTACAAAAAATAATTGCTGCTTCGGATTTCAAAGAGCATATCAACTGGAATAAGGTCATCAATTTGTCCCTCTCTTTAGAAATAACCATTTGTAAGGAAAGATTATTTTCTTCTTTGGTCTCAGGAATAAAATCTAAAACCAATGGATTAACAACACGAGTGTATTTAGGAATCTCAATACCAGAAGTAGCCGAAACCAACACACGCTTATTGAGTTTAGACAATTTTCCAATCACAAAAGACATTTGCTCGTGAAACCCAAGTTGCAAAGACTTATCAAATTCATCTAAAACTAAGGTTTGGATTTTATCTAAACGAAAAGTGCCTCTATCTATATGGTCTGCAATTCTTCCCGGCGTTCCTATCAAAATAGCAGGTGGATTACTTAAATTTTTAATTTCAGTATCGATTGAATGACCTCCATAACAAACGTTTACCTTATAACCTGTACCCATTTTTTTCCAAACTTGCTCAATTTGCAAACCTAATTCACGCGAAGGAACTAAAATTAAACATTGAACAGAAAGAATCTCTGGCTGCAAAAGCTCGAAAAGAGGCAATAAGAACGCCAATGTTTTTCCCGAACCTGTTGGGGATAACAATAAAACATTATTTTCATTAATAATCGCATCATGCGATACTTCTTGCATCTCATTTAAGGCTGAAATCCCTAAATTGGAAAGAATCGGATTGAAATTGTGAGTTGTATTCATGCCGCAAAAGTAATCAAAATAGTTGGCAGTGCCTATTTTGAGCGTTTCACACAATAGTTCCAATCAAACTTTAAGAGAAATAAGTATATTTGACTTTCGTTCCAAAAAAAAGCCTAATGAAATTTATCTACAACCTACTTTTACTATTCTCTCTTTCTGTATTGTCGCAAAAAAACAATAAATACGACACCTTTTTTGAAAAAGGAAATGGAAATCAATCTGCTACTTACGAAGAAACCATTAAATACTACAAACTTTTAGCCAATGACTTTCCAACTATTAAAGTACAAGAAACTGGAATGACCGATAGCGGTTTCCCTTTACATATAGTTGTTTTTAATCCTGATAAAGAATTCGATTTTAATAAAATCACTACTACTAAAGCCGTAATCCTTATTAATAATGGAATTCATGCCGGAGAGCCAGATGGTATAGATGCCAGTATGCAATTATACAGAGATTTGGCGCTAGGTAAAATTAAAGCACCCAAAAACACTGTTTTAGTCTGTATTCCAGTGTATAACATAGGAGGCGCATTGAATAGAAATTCAACTTCGCGTGCCAATCAAAATGGCCCAGAAGAATATGGTTTTAGAGGCAATGCCAGAAATTATGATTTGAATCGCGATTTCATAAAATCGGACACCAAAAACACCAAAAGTTTTGTTTCCATTTTTCAAAATACAAATGCTGATGTTTTTATTGATAACCACGTGAGCAATGGCTCGGATTATCTGTATAAATTGACATACATCATGACCCAGCACAACAAACTAGGGACAGCTTTGGGGAATTTTTTAAATGAAGAAATGATGCCCGCTATTGTAAATGATTTACAAAAAAAGAAAATAGAAAGTACTCCCTATGTCAATACTTTTTCAGACACACCTGATAAAGGTTTTGGGCAGTTTTTTGAAAGTCCCCGTTTTGCAACAGGTTATACTTCCTTATTCAACACTATCGGATTTGTTGTTGAAACACATATGCTAAAAAAATATTCCGACAGAGTAAAAGTAACTTATGAATACATGCGTTCAGCCATAGATTTTACAGATACTAATTTTCAAAAAATAAAAATGCTTCGCGTTCAGAACGAAGCTCAATATTTACCAAATAAAAAGTACACCATCAAATGGGAATTGGACACCACAAAAAAAACCACTATCCCTTTCTTAGGTTTTGAAGCTAGTTACAAAAAAAGCGAGGCAACCACTGGCAATCGTTTGTTTTATGACCGTACAAAACCGTACAAAAAAGAAGTTCCTTACATCAAAGAATTCAAAGCAGTAAAAGAAATTGAAATCCCTAGATATTATGTAATCCCTCAAGGTTTCTGGCCTGTGATTGATTTATTAAAACACAACGGAATCAGTATCAAACCAATAAAAAACGACACCATAATAACCGTTGAACGCTATCGTATTGCAGATTTTAAAACCACACCCAATGCTTATGAAGGTCATTATTTGCATCGTAATACAAATGTGAAGTCAACAATCGAAAAAGTATCTTTTAGAAAAGGAGATTTTTTAATAACTACACAACAAAAAGGAGTAAAATATCTCTTAGAAACCCTTGAGCCAGAAGGTCTAGATTCCTTCTTTAATTGGAATTTCTTTGACACGCTATTGCAACAAAAAGAAGGCTATTCTGATTATGTTTTCGAAGATACTGCCGCTCAATTACTAAAAGACAATACTAATTTAAAATCCGAATTTGAAGACTTAAAAGCAAAAGACCCTGCTTTTAATAAAAATCCAGAAGCACAATTGGACTGGATATATAAACATTCCGACTATTACGAAAAAGCACATCTCAATTACCCAGTATATCGAATTTTATAGCAAAAAAAAGCTCCTATTTTAGGAGCTTTTCTTCTTCAAATAACAATTTTATATTTTCATAGGAATTATTTAATGCCTCTTTGATTTCTTCAGGATTCAACCAAGCTACTTTTTCAATACCTTCCTCAAGTTGACCTTGTGGAGTTCCCTCAAACTTAGACTGCATTTCAAACCAATGGGTCACTTTGAGTTTGTATTTACCATTTCGCTTAAAAACGTGATAGGTTTTTTGTAGTTTTTTTACAATTTGCAATTTATTAACTCCAGTTTCTTCTTCAACCTCGCGCATTGCTGTAATTTCAATTTCCTCCCCTTTCTCTATTCCGCCTTTAGGCAAATCCCATTTCCCATTTCTAAAAATAAACAAGACTTCCCCTTTTTTATTATAAACCAATCCACCTCCTGCTTTACAGACTGGTATTTTTGCCTTCAATGTTTTCATAATTTCCCGTTCATCAGGGTGATACAAATAGGCTTTCTGGATTTTATTTTGAAAAATTTTAACTATAATTCGCTCTACATCAATACTATCTAGCAGAAATAATTCGAAATCTGTCTCTTTAGAGATTTGATTTGTCAAAAAAAGTGGTTTGTCGTTAACAAAAACTTTATACATTTGTATTATGATTTTTAATAAAGATACTGCCGAAAAAACAGCCGAATTGCTTTTGCAAATAAATGCAATTAAATTGAATCCCGGAAATCCTTTTACGTGGGCTTCTGGCTGGAAATCTCCTATTTATTGTGATAATCGTCTAATTCTTTCATTTCCAGTGATAAGAAATTATGTAAGAGACGAATTTTCTAAACACATCGAAAAACAATTTGGAAAACCAGATGTTATTGCTGGTGTTGCTACAGGCGCCATAGGTATTGGAATGCTTGTTGCTGAAAGTATGGGACTTCCATTCGTATATGTTCGTCCTGAGCCCAAAAAACATGGTAGACAAAACCAAATTGAAGGCTTTTTACAAAAAGGGCAAAATGTAGTTATTGTTGAAGACCTTATCAGTACAGGTGGAAGTAGTTTACAAGCCTTTGAAGCGCTAAAAGAAGCTGGAGCTGTAGTAAAAGGTATGGCAGCCATATTTACTTATGGTTTTGATGTTTCAGAAGAAAATTTCAAAAAAGCCAATTTAGACTTGTATACCTTGAGTAATTATCAAAACTTACTCAACTTAGCTGTGGCCAAGCAATACATTACAGAAAAAGAAGAAAGCACATTAAGAGAATGGAACGCATCACCATCAACATGGGGTGTTTCAGAATAATACAATTTAACAGATAAAATATAATGAATTTAGAAAGCCCAAAAGTTGCTGTATCAAAATCTGCTCAAGAACTTTTTGATTTATTGACAGATGTCAGAAACTTTGAAAAATTAATGCCTGACAACATCGCAAAATTTGAAGTTATTGGAGATGACGCTTTTATTTTTGGATTAAAAGGAATGCCTGAAATCAAACTAAAAATGAAAGAAAAAGTTGCACCAAACAAAGTAGTTCTTGGCGCAGCTAGCGACAAACTACCATTTACACTTACCGCTTCGATTGATGCCGTTTCTGACAACAATAGCGATGTAAAACTAGATTTTGTTGGCGAATTCAACCCTATGATGGCCATGATGATTAAAGGACCTATTGGTAAATTCATAGAAACCTTAGCTACAAATATGACCAAACTGTAAATCATATTTTGAATACTACTAAAATGGCAAAAATTATTTTTTGCCATTTTTTTTAATACAACATCTGTATTTCTTTTATATCAAATTCCGCTACGCTATCGTCTTCCAACAAGACTTGTAACTTTCCTATATCAGAAACTCCTTGAATAATCCCCATAAAATGAGATTCGTTTTCATCTGCAAAAGGCATTGGAATCCCCTTTTTAAAAAGTAAATAAGTGTATTCCTTCCAAAACTGAATTTCATTTTCCTTCCAATACACAATTTTTTGTTTGAAAGTATCAACAATCAATTGCAACAACAATTCTCTATCGAATTCGACTTCACATACTAAAGACAAAGAAGTTGCCTTTGGTAAATCAATAAAATTGGTTTGATTGACATTTAGTCCTAAACCAATAATCGACTCTATACTTCCATCACTTTTAATGCTGTTTTCAATCAAAATGCCACCAATTTTTTTATTGTATGACATTATGTCGTTTGGCCATTTGATACTTAATTCAGGAACCTTATAGCTATTTAAGGCATCAATAACTGCTAAAGAAAAGACAATATTCAAATGAAACAACTCATTAATATCCTTAAAAACATCTTTTAGCAAAACACTCATTATCAAATTTCTACCTGCCTCAGACTCCCATTTTTGCCCCATTTGGCCTTTCCCTTTGGTTTGGGTTTCAGCGGTAACTACAGTAAAATTAATCGTTTCAGGAAGAACAGAAATACCTTTAAGGAAATCATTTGTAGAATCTATGGCATCGAGTTTGATTAACTTCATTTACTATTTTTTAAAAAACATAATTTAATATTATGTTAAGGTTCAAAAATAATCACAAAAAATGGTAACTTTACAAACTTATATTAAAAATAATTCATGGCGAAAAAGACTATTAATAATGATGTTTTACTAGCAAACATCATCAAAGGAATCGAAGAGGTAAAAGGAAATGATATTGATATTCTTGATTTAAGAGAAATTGACACTGCCGTATGTGATTATTTCATAATTTGCAACGGTACTTCTAATACACAAGTAAACGCAATTGTCAATTCGATTCAAAAAACAGTATCCAAAGAGCTTAAAGATAAACCTTGGCATGTTGAAGGAACTGACAATGCAGAATGGGTATTGATGGATTATGTGAATATTGTTGTTCACGTATTTCAAAAGCACATTCGCGAGTACTACAACATTGAAAGTCTTTGGGGAGATGCCAAAATAACAACTATCGAAAATAAATACTAAAGAAACTTAACGTCTAATGGCTAAAGAGAATAATCCAAATTCCAATAAATTTAAAATAAGTCCTTGGTTAATTTACGCGGCGATACTTATCATTTTTCTATTAATAAATTTTGCAACTGGAGGTTCTAGTTTACAAGAAGCCTCACAATTGACTTCTTCTAAATTCAATGACTATTTGGAAAAAGGGCAAATAGAAAAAGTTATCGTTTACAACAAATCTGAAGCAGAAGTATTCTTGAATTCAGCTGCTTTAAAAGAAGCTACTCATCAAAAAGTAGCCAAAGATGTATTTGATAGACCTAACAAAGGACCTCATTATACTTTAGAAATTGGTAATGACCAAATTTTCCAAACCAAATTAGAAAAAGCGGTTAAAGAAGGAAAACTAAAAGATTTCAACTTTTTACAAAAAAACAATTGGTCGGATATTTTGATTAGCCTACTCCCAATCATCATTATTATTGGAGTATGGATTTTCATTATGAGAAAAATGTCTGGCGGAGGAGCTGGAGGTGGCGGACAGATTTTCAACATAGGAAAATCTAAAGCTAAATTATTCGATGAAAAAACAGATATCAAAACCACATTTAAAGATGTTGCTGGTTTAGAAGGAGCAAAAGAAGAAATTCAAGAAATTGTTGAATTCTTAAAAAACCCTGAAAAATACACCAATCTAGGTGGTAAAATCCCAAAAGGAGCTCTACTTGTAGGACCTCCAGGAACAGGAAAAACCCTTTTAGCAAAAGCCGTAGCAGGCGAAGCGCAAGTACCTTTCTTCTCCTTATCAGGTTCTGATTTTGTAGAAATGTTTGTAGGTGTAGGAGCTTCACGTGTTCGTGACTTATTCAAACAAGCCAAAGAAAAATCACCTGCGATTATCTTTATTGATGAAATCGACGCAGTTGGTAGAGCCAGAGGAAAAAGCAATATGTCTGGCGGAAACGACGAACGCGAAAATACATTGAACCAACTTTTAACAGAAATGGATGGTTTTGGCACCAACTCCAATGTAATTGTTTTGGCAGCTACAAACAGAGCCGATGTATTAGACAAAGCCTTGATGCGTGCGGGACGTTTTGATAGACAAATTTTTGTTGATTTACCAGATATCCGTGAGAGAGCAGAAATCTTTGCGGTTCACTTAGCTCCAATTAAAAAGGTAGAAGGATTAGATTTAGACTTCTTAGCTAAGCAAACTCCTGGTTTCTCTGGTGCCGATATTGCCAATGTTTGTAACGAAGCTGCGCTGATTGCTGCACGTAACAATAAAACAGCGGTAGACCGTCAAGATTTTCTTGATGCTGTAGATAGAATCATTGGTGGTTTAGAAAAGAAAAACAAAATCATCACCCCTGATGAAAAAAGAGCTATCGCGATACACGAAGCAGGTCACGCAACAGTTAGTTGGATGTTAGAACATGCTGCACCGCTAATAAAAGTAACAATCGTACCTCGTGGTCAAAGTTTAGGAGCTGCTTGGTATTTGCCAGAAGAAAGACAAATCGTTAGAACAGACCAAATGTTGGACGAAATGTGTGCAACTATGGGTGGAAGAGCTGCTGAGAAAGTAACCTTTGATAGAATTTCTACTGGTGCGTTGAGTGACTTAGAAAAAGTGACTCGCCAAGCTAGAGCCATGGTAACTATTTATGGATTGAACGACAAAATTGGTAACGTAACCTATTACGATTCTACAGGTCAAAATGAGTACGGATTCTCAAAACCTTATTCTGATGATACCGCTAAAATCATTGACACTGAAATTTCTGAATTAATTGAAGGACAATACCAAAGAGCTATCAAAATATTAGAAGAGAACAAAGACAAACTCAACCAATTAGCAGATATTCTAATTGAAAAAGAAGTAATTTTCAAAGATGACCTAGAAACAATTTTTGGCAAACGTTCTTTCGACCAAAATCTAGAAGAAACCGTTTCATAGAAAACGAAGACATAAATCAGCTTTTTTTTAAAATCTTAATTCAAAATCAACTTTTGAATTAAGATTTTTTTATCTTTGACCGATTTCCAATAGATTATTAAGAATAGTAACCCAATATGAGTCTTTTCAGAAAATTTTTTAGTTCTGGTCAAACAAATTCAGATGAAGATAAAGAGATCAATAAAATCTCTTTTGATCAAAACGTCCCTGTTGATGAACAGTTCATCTTTAATTTTAAAAGAAACGGTGGTAAATTTCTATATTGCGATTCATTAAACGAGGTAAAAGAACAATTCGAGAATATATTGGAAGAAAATGATTGGTTCGAAAGTGAAGCACTTTGTTTTGAACCCACTTTATTCCCCATGCTAAAAGAAAATAATATTTTCTTTGACAAACCTCAAAACCCTAAATTTTTATTAGCTACTTGTGAAAACTTAGTTTCTGATGAAGGATCTATTTCGTTTTCTTCAAACCAAATCAAACAAAAAAAACCAAATGAATTACCAGTAAATATGGTAATTATTGCTCACACAAGTCAAATCATCTCTGGCAAAAGCGAAATTCTTAGTGCAATCAAAAACAAGTACAAAAAAGAATATCCTAGTAATATTACGACCATAAAATATTTCGAAAAAGCACAAGAAGAAGATTTTACTCAGTATGGAAGTGCTGCTAAAAATTTATACCTTATACTACTAGAGGATCTATAATAATGAATGAAACGCTTAAACGATCCTTATCTGGAGCGGTATATATAACTTTATTACTCGCTTCAATTCTTTATTCTACTGAAAGTTTTTTTATACTATTTGGTGTTTTTTTGATCATTGCCTTATATGAATTTTGCAATTTGGTTCAAATGAAAGCTGCGTTGCCTATTGTATTAGGAACACTACTCTACTCGTTTGTAACCTTAGTAAGTCATTATGCTACAGAAACCACAGCATTTATAAATAGAGCTTTTCAAACTCAAATAAATCTTGAAATAAATATTCAGAAATTAGATTTAGCATTATTGGCTGTAACAATTGTTGTATCTATCAAATGCATATTGTTTTTATTTTATGATTCCGTTCAAAAAGTAAGTACTTCGTCCAAATACTTATACCTACTTGGCTATATTACTTTACCTTTTATTTTTATAACTAAAATTTCGTTTGGTATCAATGATTATAATCCGAAAATCATTATTGGTTTATTTATATTGATTTGGACCAATGATACTTTTGCATACATCGTTGGAAAATCGATGGGAAAACACAAATTATTTGAAAGAATTTCACCCAAAAAAACTATAGAAGGATTCCTTGGCGGTATTGCTTTTGCAGTTTTTGCAGGGTATTTAATTTCAAAATTATATATAGAACCCAAACCTGAGTTTAGCCAAAAATCAATACTAATTTGGACTTTTATCGCTTTAATCGTTGGTATAATGGGAACAATTGGAGATTTAATTGAATCTAAATTCAAACGAATTGCCGAAGTAAAAGACAGCGGAAGTATTATGCCCGGACACGGAGGCATTCTAGATCGACTAGATAGTGTTATATTTGTAGCGCCGATTATATTTTTATTTTACCAAATTTTAAATTATGTTTCATAAAGAAGGAACCCCAAGCATTTTATTAGGAACTACTTTTACAGCAGTTGTCTTGTTATTATCTGATTATTTAATTTCTACAAATTGGATTAAAATGACCCTACAAATTGCGACTTTGGTTTTTCTAATTATCATTTTGCAGTTTTTTAGAAATCCAAAACGTACCGTAATTTTAAATGAAAACCAAATTCTTGCACCTGTTGATGGTAAAGTAGTTGTAATTGAGGAAGTTTACGAAGGAGAATATTTCAAAGACAAACGTTTGCAAATTTCAATTTTTATGTCTCCTATCAATGTACATGTTACTAGATATGGTTTAAGTGGTATCGTAAAATTCAGCAAATACCATCCTGGGAAATTCCTTGTAGCTTGGCATCCAAAAGCAAGTGAAGAAAACGAAAGAACTACAGTTGTTGTTGAGAACAGTACTTTTGGCGCAGTTTTATACCGTCAAATTGCTGGAGCCTTAGCTAGAAGAATTGTTAATTATGCACAAGAAGGAATGCAAGTAGTTCAAGGAACAGATGCAGGTTTTATAAAATTTGGCTCAAGAGTAGATTTATTTTTACCTTTGGGTACACCAGTTAATGTAGTTTTAAATCAAAAAGCTATAGGTGGTAAAACTATTATTGCAACAAAGGCATAATGACCAACGAAGAGCTAGACATACAATTTCAAGAAGCATTTGACAAAGCTTCTAATATGACACAACCATTACCTCCAGATGTAATGTTGCGTTTGTATGCCTATTACAAACAAGCTACTTTTGGAACTTCTAATTACAACAGAAATGATAATTTTGATTTAAGAAATGCCTTTAAAACAAATGCATGGATTCAAATAAGTCATTTAACACAAGAAGAAGCCAAAACGTTATACATAGAAACCGTAAACGAATTATTAAAAAATAGTGAATCATGAGAAAATCTTTCTTTTTAATACCTTCTTTTTTATTCGTTTTTTTGTTGACAAGCTGTAATAAAAAAGAATTAATTGAAGTAGTTGAAGTACCACTTCCTGCTGCAGAACAAAAAATCACCATAGGCAATCCCGAAGATGTAAAAGCGGACGATGGTTCTTTTCAAGTAGAAGCTTTACCCTATAAATACGATGCCTTATCACCATCTATTTCGGCTTTGGCATTAGAACTTCATTATTCAAAGCATTATTTAACGTATACCAATAATTTAAACAAAGCCATCAAAGGAACTCCTTTAGAAAACTTAACCATTGAAGAAGTTCTAACCAAATTAGATATCAATAATGCAGATATGCGAAATAACGCAGGAGGGTATTATAATCACAGTCTTTTTTGGAAAATAATGGGACCAAAAGCGGGTGGTGTTCCAAAAGACACATTGGCAGGAGCCATTACTAAAGACTTTGGCTCTTTTGAAAATTTCACTACCCAATTTAAAAATACCGCTTCAAAGCATTTTGGTTCAGGTTGGGTTTGGTTAGTGGTAGATCGCGAAGGAAAACTCCAAATTACTAGTACACAAAATCAGGACAACCCATTGATGCCTTTAGTTCCTGTAGTCGGTTATCACGGAAAACCTATTTTAGCTTTAGATATCTGGGAGCATTCGTATTATATAGATTACCAATACAAACGAAAAAATTATATCGATGCCTTTTTTAATGTGATTAATTGGAATAAAGTCAACGAGAATTATCAGGCAACCTTTAAGAAAAAATAAATTAGACGTTAGCAAGCGAAAAATCTATTCGAATACAAATTAAATTCCATAAAAAATGCTCCAATTACGGAGCATTTTTTTTATGAAACAAAACTAACTTTTTATTGCAATTTTAATATGAAAGATTCTGATGGAGCGATGGCTATTGAAGCCCTACCCTCTCCATTAATCACTTTTAGTTCTGTTTTGTATTTACCATACAATTGATCTACAAGAGTATACGTCCCATCTTTGATGTTCCATTTTTCAAGTAAATCTGCTGGAACTCTCATTTCATAATTACTGGCTATAGTCGAAGAAAAGTTGGCAACTACAATCAATTGCTCCTCTTTTGACCAACGTGCAAAAGTGTATAAATCTTTATCATATCCTTGCACGATATTTCTGTTAGCGCCTTGAATTTCTTGATACCCTCCCATCAAAGCTGAACTTTTTAATGAAAAATTCAAAAGACGTTTATAAAAATCACGCAATTCTTTTTCGCTTGAAGACAATTGACCTCCATCAAATTTACCATTATTCATCCAACGCTGATGATGGGGTACTCCGATATAATCAAAAATAGATGTTCTAGAATGCGTTCCGAATCCAGCGTCTTCTTTACCTGGCTCTCCTACTTCTTGACCGAAATAAATCATAGTAGGTGAAGAACTCAAAGTAGTAGAAACAACCATTAAAGGTTTTCCTCTTTCGCCACTACCGGCAAATTCAGGACTAGCAAGACGTTGTTCATCGTGATTATCCAAGAAATGAAGCATATGATGTTCTATATCCATCATGTTATATTGAATTCCCGAAATTTCATCAGGCCATGATCTACCTTGAATTACGTCTTTTAATTTATCGTAAGTTTCAACTTTATCATACAAATAGTCCATTTTACCCAAATGAATATAATTTCTGTATTCTCTTGGATTGTATACTTCTGCCATTAAAAAAGAATCTGGATTAGCCATTTTAATTGCTGAATTCATATAGCTCCAAAATTCGTAAGGCACCATCTCAGCCATATCGTAACGAAAGCCATCAACACCTTTTGCAGTCCAATACAAGGCAATATCTTTGAATTTTACCCATGAATTTGGCACATTTTTGTCTGACCAAAAAGCAAAATGTTCTTTATAATCTTTCTTATCAAAACCAGCTGGAAGTTCAGGGAAATCTTTTCCTCCATCAGGACGAATACCATAATTTACTTTTACCGTTTCATACCAATCATTCTTATCGGGTTTTGCCATTCTTGAGCCGTTTCCTGTCCATTTTGCTGGAAATTCATCAAATTTTCCATCTGCTAAAGGATGATTTTCTCCATTGAGTGGTTTCGGAGCATCTGGAACTTCAAAACGTGCATTAGGGATATAATAAAAATTATTATCTCTTTTGTACTCAACGCTAACATCATCATCGGCACCAAAATCTTTAACCCCTTTTGGATTGCTTTTTCCTTCATATTTACGAGCGATATGATTCGGAACAATATCAATAATTACCTTCATTCCTGCTTTGTGAGTTCTTGCTATCAATGCTTCAAACTCGGCTAATCTATTGGCTGGATTGACTGCCAAATCAGGATTTACATTATAATAATCCTTAACTGCATATGGTGACCCCGCTCTACCTTTCACTACATCTGGATCATCATTTGATATTCCAAAAGCAGTATAATCGCGAACCAAAGCATGATGTGGCACTCCTGTATACCAAATATGAGTCACCCCTAAATCTTTAATTTCATGCAAGGCTTTATCTGTAAAATCATTGAATTTACCTACTCCATTTTCTTCAATTGTACCCCAAGGTTTATTGGTCGTGTTGGTGTTTCCAAATAAACGAGTAAATACCTGATACACCACCTTTTTGTGTTCCGTTGTAGTTGCTTTTTTTTCTGAATTCATTTTTAAATCTTTTGTTTTGCATCCTGTTGCTAGCACTAGAGCGCCTGCAAAGAAAATTAAGGCTATTTTTTTAATCATGATAGATAAATTTTACTATTTCTTCATAATTATGAAAAATGAAGAAATAACTATTAGAATTCATAAATTTACAAAAAAAGAGCTAAAAATATGCTCTATTAATACAACCTTGGCAATTACCATCCTCATTTTCGCACTACTACAACGTGAGAGTAAACAAAAATGTTAGTAATTTAAAGTTTAATAAGATGGCATTTTTAACAGTAATTTTAACAAACACAAATAAATCATAATAAACCTATACTCCATTGGTTTTTTATAAATTTGACAAAAATTTTTCCCATTGAAGAAACTAGTATTTATTATCCGTTTTTGTTTGATAATTAGCATTACTCCTCACCTCTTGGCTCAGGCTACAAAAAAAATTGTTGTAGAACATTCAGATTTTTTTGCTGTTAACCAAATTGAAGCTCCAGATGCAGCTTTGCTTACAGGAAATGTTCGAATGATTCATGATGGTGTAGTTATGACTTGTAACAAAGCCTACTACTTTGAAAAAGAAAATTACATTAAAGCCTTTGGAAATGTGCAGTTAGTTCAAGGAGACACACTTTTCTTAAATAGTAAATATGCGGAATACAGTGGTAACGTAAAAAAAGCGTTCGCAACTGGAAATGCGGTTATGAGTTCACCAGACGCAACTTTGGCTACAGATACCATTAATTTTGATCGCAATACTCAAGAAGTATTTTATAATACAAACGGCACAATTGTCAACAAAGAAAATACACTCAAAAGTAAATCTGGAAGGTATTACGTAACACAAAAGAAGTTTCAATTTTTGACGGCAGTTACAATTACCAACCCAACTTATGTTATCAAATCCAATCATTTGGATTATTATAGTAACTCTGGACATTCCTATTTACTGGGTCCATCGACTATTACCAGCAAAGCCAACTATATTTACACTGAAAAAGGATTTTACGACACCAAGAAAAATTTAGCGCATTTTTTAAATAAATCCTATATCAAATATGACGACCGACTAATTAGGGGAGACAGTTTGTATTATGACCGAAATAAAGAATTTGCATCCGCAACGCGAAATGTAAAAATAACTGATTCTATCAATCGAGGTATCGTAAAAGGTCATTATGCAGAAGTATACAAAAAACAAGATTCTATGTTTGTGACCAAACGTGCCGTAGCGGTTAACTTTGTAGAAAATGACTCTGTCTATATTCACGGAAAAAAATTAATGGTCACAGGAAAAGAAGGCAATAGAATCATTAGAGCTTTCAACAATGTTCGTTTTTACAAAACGGATATGAGCGGCAAATGCGATTCTATCCATTCTAGCACAAAAACAGCATTGACAAAACTCATTGGTAATCCGATTTTGTGGAATGCAGAAAATCAAATTACAGGCGACATCATGCATTTAATTGGAGATTCAAAAACAGAAAAATTAGATTCCTTAAAAGTCCTCAATAACACGTTCATCGTCTCGAAAGACACCTTGGGTACCGGTTTTAATCAAGTAAAGGGCCAGGATTTGTTTGGTAAATTCAAAGATGGAAAACTCCACGATGTCGATATTATAAAAAACACAGAAGTCATTTACTATATGCGGAATGACGACAAAGAACTCATAGGAATCAACAAAAACAAGAGTAGTAAAATCAATATTATTTTTGATAAAAATGCCATTGAAACCATCACTTTCTTTAAAGAAGTAGATGGTGATATTTTTCCAGAAAAAGATCTTCCGGAAAATGGAAGAAAACTAAAAGGGCTCATCTGGCGAGGAGACGAAAGAATAAAATCCAAAGATGACATTTTTCCTCCCGAAGAAAACATCGATAATGAAAAAATCATTAAGCAGACCAAGATAGCAAATGATCGAGCGGGTGTTCCTATAAAACCCCGGAAAGAAACATTGAATTACGACAAGAAGAAACCTACAGCAAAGACAAAAAAATAGCTTAAGCGGATTTAAGTATTCAAAAAAACATCCATAATAAAGAAAATTTATACTCTTTATTTCAACTACTTAGAATTAAAATGAATACAGATTTCATCAAATACCAAGCACAGACTTCACCTTACCCATTAGGAATGGAAGTTTCACATGCCATTGGTTCCTACATTTACGATACAAATAATAAGAAATATTTAGATTTTGTAGCCGGCGTATCCGCTTGTACTTTGGGACATCAAAACAAGCGTGTGAATGATGCTATCAAAAATCAATTAGATAAATACTCACATGTTATGGTTTATGGCGAGTATTCTCAAAGCCCTTCTGTTGCTTTTTGTAAACTATTAGCGGAACAATTACCTGAACCATTAAAGAAAACCTATTTAGTCAATTCTGGTACAGAAGCTATTGAAGGTGCTTTAAAATTAGCAAGAAGAACCACAGGCAGAAGTCAATTAATCTCATGCCACAATGCCTATCACGGAAACACCATGGGATCAATGAGTGTTATGGGCTTTGAAGAAAGAAAGCAAGTATTTCGTCCTTTAATTCCAGATGTGGATTTTATAACCTTTAATAACGAAGCCGATTTAGAAAAAATAACCACTAAAACCGCAGGTATCATCCTTGAAACCATTCAAGGTGGTGCTGGTTTTATTCAACCAGAAAATGATTTTCTACAAAAAGTAAGACAACGTTGCACAGAAGTAGGAGCTATGATGATTGTTGATGAAATTCAACCAGGATTTGGAAGAACAGGTAAATTATTTGGCTTTCAAAACTACGATGTAGTCCCAGACATAGTGGTTATGGGAAAAGGAATGGGAAGCGGAATGCCTGTTGGCGCATTTACAGCAGCGCCAGAAATGATGGATTTATTGAGCCATGATCCAAAATTAGGACACATTACCACCTTTGGAGGACATCCTGTCATTGCGGCAGCTAGTTTGGCCACCTTGCAGGAAATTACCGAGACAAATCTTATGACAGCTGCTTTAGAGAAAGAAAAACTGTTTAGAAGTCTTTTGGTACATCCTTTGATAAAAGAAATTAGAGGTAAAGGATTGATGCTTGCAGCCATGACGGAACATGCAGAAATCACCAACGAAGTTATTTTAAAGTGTCAAGACAGAGGGTTAATTCTATTCTGGTTGCTTTTTGAAGGCTGTGCTATACGAATAACACCTCCGCTAACTATTTCAGAAGAGGAAATTAGAGAAGGTTGCGCCATCATTCTTGAGGTAATGAATGAAGTAGCATTTAGCAAAAACATATAGCTTCAAGTGGACAACGAAACAGGTCTACAAAATAAAAAAGGCTTGTTAATTAAATTGTTCACAACAATTTCAAAAAAACCTCACACTAACACTAAGGTTACCTAATTTTAAATTAGGCAAACTCAAAATAAATTAAGTATGCAATTAAGCAACGAAGAAGAAGACTACAGCTTGTCTTTATCCAAATTTGAGTCGATGTTGAAAACCAACAAAGTGTTCTTTTTTGACTCCGAGGAATTCGAAGAAATTATCCTTCATTACCTTGATATGGGAAAAGCCAATTTGGCAAAGAAAGCCTTAAAACTAGCATTGGATCAACATCCAAAATCTACCGGACTCAAACTAGTTCAAGTAGAAATGTTGGTATACGATGACAAATTAGACCTTGCCGAAAAAATGCTCAACGAATTGTATGCAATTGAGCCCACTAACGAAGAAATATATATCCAAAAAGCCAATATTTGGTCTAAAAGAGACCAGCATGATAAAGCAGTTGAACAACTCAAAATTGCCTTAAAATATACAGATGATTATGCTGATGTTTACAACTTAATCGGTATGGAATATTTGTTTATGGACAATTTAGAATTAGCCAAACAAAGTTTCATACAATGTTTAGAAGAAGACATTGAAGATCAATCTGCATTGTACAATGTAGTGTATTGCTTTGAGTTTTTAGACCAAAATCAAGAAGCGATAACGTACCTCATTAAGTATATAGACAGAAATCCCTACAGCGAAATTGCATGGCATCAATTGGGCCGCTTGCATTATAGTGTTAAAGAATACGAAAATGCCATTCGTGCTTTTGATTATGCCACACTCATAGACGAAGAATTCTTGGGTGCTTTTATGGAAAAAGCAAAAGCTTTAGAGCGCCTAAAAAAATATGAAGAAGCGATTGTAAGCTATACTCGCACTATAGATTTAGACGATGCAACTTCATATGCTTTGCTTCGCATTGGAAAATGCCACGAAAAATTAGGCAATAAAGCATTGGCTCTTAAATTCTTTAACCAAACGGTTCATGAAGACCCGCTTTTGGATAAAGGCTGGATAGCCATTACTGATTTTTACATGCGTCAAAAAAACTACCAAAAAGCGTTATTTTTTGTGAACAAAGCTTTGGCAATTGACAATCAAAATCGTTTGTACTGGAAACGCTACGCCACTATCAACAAACAAATGAACTTCTATGAAGAAGCAGAATTTGGATACCGTAAAGCCGTTGAATATGGTGACTATCAATTAGACACTTGGTTATTTTGGGTGGATATTTTACAATTTTTAGGAGAGTTTGAAACCGCAATCCAAACGTTGCTTCAAGCTGCAGAGTTTTTCCCTGATGAAAATGAAATCGAATATCGTTTAGCTGGATTGTACTTGATGATACAAGAGGAAACCAAGGGAAAATTGCATCTAGGTAATGCTTTGCGCCTTAATTTTGACAACTACATATTAATAGAAGACTTGTTCCCGGTAGTTTGGAACCGAAAAATGGTTCAAAACTATATTGCAAAATATAAAAAATAACAATGATTGATTCTCTGAAGATGCGTTTTGGATTACTCGGACGCAATATTAGCTATTCGTTCTCTAAAGGCCATTTCACAGATAAGTTCAAAGACCCTGTTTTTGAAGGCTATACTTATGAAAATTTTGATATTGAGGATATCAATTATTTTACCGAGTTAATCAAAAACAATCCCGATTTAAGAGGACTAAATGTTACTATTCCGTACAAAGAAGCAATACTTCCTTTTTTGGATAAGCTTTCAAAAAAAGCCACTGCAATTGGCGCTGTAAACACTATTAAATTTACCAAAAAAGGAAAATTAAAAGGCTACAACACTGATTATTACGGATTCAAAAAATCATTAGAACCTTTATTGCAACCCCACCATACAAAAGCGCTGATTTTGGGCACGGGTGGTGCTGCCAAAGGCGTTGCTTTTGCTCTTGAGGAATTAGGAATTTTATATACTTTTGTTTCTAGAGAAAATAAAGAGAAAACCATTCGTTACGATTTACTCAATGAAACAGTGTTTGAAAACCACACCATTATCATCAACACCACACCATTAGGAACCAGTCCGAATACCGCTAATTTTCCAGACATTCCTTATGAGTTCTTTACAGAAAAACACATTGCTTATGATTTGATTTATAATCCTGCAGAAACTGTTTTTCTAAAGAAAGCTAAAAAACGTGGAGCACAAACCAAAAATGGATTAGAAATGCTCATTCTACAAGCCGAAAAAGCTTGGCGAATTTGGAATAAATAAAATCTTCTATTCTTCATAACAAAACATCAAATGACTCATTTGGTGTTTTGTTATTTTCAAAAGCTACTATATCAAGAAATCAAAACACAAATAACTAACAATCAATTCATTTTACTAAATTAGCTTAACATAAATTCATTTTTTTATGAGAAAGCTGTTGCTACTTTTGTGTTTTATACTATCCCATTGGGGAATTATAAATGCTCAAGACAAGAAAACGATTCGAAGTGAACAAAACCCTTTTTCTGAAGCGAGGTTTACTTATTTCAAAGAAACCATCGTCTTGTTTAATGAGTATTTAGAAACCAAAAATGGATCATTTAATACTACCAATTTTAGAATTTTAAAACCCATAGGCAACCGCGCTTGGACTATTCGTTTTGATGCTCCTTTAATCTCTACGAATTCAAACACCATCAATAAGTCAGGACTTGGCGACCTTAGTTTAGCTACTTCATTTATACCCTATTTAACAAAAAAATCAGGTATAGCAACACGATTAAAAATTGCTTCAAATTCTGCCAACAACCCTAACTTTGGTTCTGGAAAATGGGTAATTTCACCAGCGATTTTTTATGGAACATACATTGATACCAACAAAAAACTGTTGCTGATTTCAGATTTAGAATATCAATTTAGCGTTGCCGGTTCAAAAAATAGAGCTGATATCCGAACGACAGTTATCGAGAGTACTTTAATTTATTCTTTTGCCAAAAACTGGATCAGTTCAAACATTGCTTTTCGTTACAACGAGACTAGACAAGGGTTTCAGAACAGTACATTTGTAGAATTCGGCAGAAAATTAACACCAGATTCTTTATTCTATATCCATCCAAGTCTAGCCTTTGGAGACCAAAAAACATACAACTACGGTTTAGAACTTGGCGTTGTTATTTTATACTAAAGGAAAATACATTAAATTTATAACAAAAAGAAGTTCTTTTTTTAAAGGATAATCGCTATAAACTAAGGAAAAATTTTGCAATTAGCCAATCCTTTAGTACCTTTCGCATTCTTAAAAATTAACCTTAAACATTTTATAAAATGTTAGAAGAAAAGCATGATAACCTGCCCGATGCAGATGGAAACCAATTATCAGAATCTACTGATAATCAAAACACTATTGAAAATAAAATTAATAGTGATTCACTTCCTGCGTCAAGTTCAGAAGATTCTACTTCTGAAAATCAAACTATTTTGGATGCCATTGCTACTACCAATGCTGAAGAGAGTGAAGATGAAACCCTAAAAGAACGTCACGACATTCCTATGCTTGATTATGAAGCATTGGATATGGAAACACTAGTAAATGAACTAAAACAATTAGTCACTACTGAAAAGGTAATGTCTATCAAAGAACATGTTGAGGAGATAAAAAAAGCGTTCTTGGCTAAATATTACCATCTTTTAGAAGAGAAAAAAGAAGAATTTCAAGCAGAAAACACCGATCCCAACGAGACTTTTGAATACCATTTTCCCTTAAAAAGCAAGTTTGATCAATATTACACGTTATATAAAGAAAATAAAAATACCCATTTTAAAAGTCTTCAAACGAGTTTAAAAAGCAATCTAGATACACGATTAGCCATAGTTGAAGAATTGAGGAATTTAATTGATCCGCAAGCTAATATCAAAGATACGCTGAAACATTTTAACGACTTAAGAGAGCGTTGGAAAAATGCAGGACCAATTCCTAAAGACAAATACAACCACGTTTGGAACAACTATCATTTTCACGTAGAAAATTTTTATGATTATTTACATTTAGATCGTGAAGCTAGAGACATTGATTTCAAACACAATTTGGATTTAAAACTAAAGATAATTGCTCGAGTTGAAGAATTAGTTCTTGAAGAAGATGTAAACAAAGCCTTCCGCGAATTGCAAGATTTACACAAAATCTGGAAAGAAGATATTGGACCTGTTTCTAAAGAACATCGCGATGAAATCTGGAATAAGTTTAGTGAATTAACTAAACAAATGCACGACAAGCGCGAAAAATTGTTCGAAAAACAAAGAGGATCAGAGCTTGAAAACTTAGCAGCTAAAAAAGAAATCATTGCAAAAATCGAACAATTAGCTACTGAAAAAGTTAATGCTCACGCTCAATGGTTAACGCAAATAGAAAAAGTAGAAGCTTTAAGAAATGCTTTTTTTAGCGCTGGAAAAGTACCATCTGATGTTAATGAAGCCACTTGGGCCGCATTTAAAACAGCGGTTAGAAATTTTAATAGCTTCAAAAATTCGTTCTACAAAGACATCAAAAAAGACCAAACCGAGAATTTAAACAAAAAAATAGCTTTGGTAGCTAAAGCCAAAGAATTGCAAGAGAGTGAAGATTTTGCTACCACTACTCCAATAATGAAACAAATTCAAGAGGAATGGAAACAAATTGGTCATGTGCCTAGAAAATATTCTGATAAAATTTGGAATGAGTTCAAAGAAGCTTGCAACCATTACTTTGCTAAACTAAAAGAGCAACGTAATGAGGAAAACTCCGAAGAAATGGCCGCTTTTGAAAACAAAAAAGCGTATCTAGAGACTATAAAAGAATTCCAGCTCGTTGGCGATCACAAAACCGATTTAGAAGCTATAAAAAAACATATCGAAACGTGGAAAAACTTTGGTAAGGTTTCTTTCCCAAGAAGGCATATCGAAGGAAAATTTAATAAAATCTTAGATGCCTTATTCGACAAGTTGAGCCTTAGCAAAAAGGAGACCGATATGATGCGTTTTTCTAACCGTATGGAAAACTTATCCGAAAGTAATGATGTACGTAAACTAGATAACGAGAAGATATTCTTAATGCGTAAAATTGAAGAAGTTCAAAATGAAATCTTTCAATTAGAAAACAATATTCAATTTTTCACTAATACCAAAAATGCTAAGAAAGAAAATTCAATAGTACTTGAGGTAAGAAAAAATATTGCTATTCACAAAGAAAGTCTTGAAGTGTGGAAAGAAAAACTACAACAGCTTCGAAATCTTAATTTAGAACAATAACTACTTAAATCCTCAATCTTACAATTGAGGATTTTTTTTATCCATTATACTAAAGATTAACATTCATTTAAGTACATAATTTATCGATACCTATCGGAGAGTTGTACTTTTGCAAGATGACTTTTTTACGTAAAATAGTACTTTTAGCCGGAATATTGTTTTTGTTTTGCCTTGCACAAAACGAAGACAAAAGGCAAAGTATTTCAATTATAGAAACACAAAAAGACGCCAACTTACGCCAACAATTTGTCAGCTCATCTTGTTTTATTCAGCCGCCAACGGTTCATTTTACAGCAATAAGCAAACGTCTTCTTACTCCTATCTTTGCCTTATTTACAGCACTTTTTTCTACTTTACAACTTGTTACTAATGAAGAAGTTATTGCTAAAGCATTTTCTTCAAAAAGCATCAATAGAGTACCTACAGTATCTTTTTTACTCTTTCCCGTCCATTATTTTTGGTGATTGCATTGCAATAATTGCATTCAGATACGCTTTGTGTCTTAATTACTGATTTTCAAAAGTGAATTTCAGCGTTTCATCATTTATCATTTAAAACAAAAAAATATGGATACCGCAGTAACAATCATTGGTTTAGTAATAACCATTTTAATAGCAATCCCATTGTACTTCGTTATAAGAGGAAACAATACCGATAAAAAGAAAATTAAAGCAATACAAGCACTTTACAACCCAGAGAATACATTCGATTTTGAAGAGACCGAAAAACAAAACAAGAAAGTTTTTTCGATTGACAAAAAGAACAAAGCCTTACTTTTTATTGATTTCAATCCAAAAGAAACACTCTCTAAATTCATCGATTTAAACCAAATCGTAGGCTGTCATTTGCTCTACACAACAGATGTAAAAACTAACAAAACGGTAAAAATTGAATTTGAGTTGCTTTACAAACGCATCAATCACAAAGAAGTCTTTACGGTGTATGATGCGAAATTCGACCCTATGAATCAAGTCTGCCTTTTTGAGGATGAAAAACTAGCCAAAAACTGGAGACAAAAGATTAATTCTTTGTTGGTTTAAACAACATAATGCATATATAATTAACAACTGAGGAAAGATTTTTTTTATTCTTTTCTCAGTTTTTTAGTGTTTATGATAAATATCATTTCCTTAGGGAGCAATAACAGATATTTTTGTAGTCTAAATTTAAGTTAATTATGAAAAAAAATCTAATTCAAAAATACAACGTGCCAGGACCTAGATATACTAGTTACCCAACGGTACCGTATTGGAATGAGTTGCTTTTTTCTAAAGACTTATGGGTAGAAACACTAAAGCGCTCATTCAAAGAAAGTAATACAACTGAGGGTATTAGTCTATACATTCATTTGCCTTTTTGCGAAAGTCTTTGCACCTTTTGCGGATGCAACAAAAGAATCACAAAGAATCATAATGTTGAGCATCCCTACATCGAAGCTTTGCTAAAAGAATGGGACATATATTGTGAGCTTCTTGAAAAAAAACCTGTTATCAAAGAGATTCATTTGGGTGGAGGCACTCCTACTTTCTTTTCTTCGGAACATTTAGAGAAATTAATCCACGGAATTCTAAGCAAGGCCAAAAAAGCTCCTAACTATGAATTTAGCTTTGAAGGGCATCCAAACAACACTACAAAATCACAACTTCAATCGCTTTATGGATTAGGTTTTCGTAGAGTTAGTTTTGGCGTTCAAGATTATTCAGAAACAGTTCAAAACGCAATACATAGAATACAGCCTTTTCATAATGTAGCCAAAGTAACTTTTTGGGCAAAAGAAATTGGCTACACCTCAATAGGCCACGATATAATTTTTGGTCTTCCGTTTCAAAAACTCGAAGATGTTGTTGACACTATCGAAAAAACAAAATCCTTACATCCCGATCGATTGGCATTTTATAGTTATGCCCACGTTCCTTGGATCAAAGGAAATGGTCAAAGAGGCTTTAAAGATTCTGATATTCCGAAGGATGAAGAAAAACGTCAACTCTATGAAGTTGGTAAAAAATTATTGAGTAAAAATGGTTACCACGAGATTGGAATGGATCATTTTGCTCTAGAAGAAGACAGTCTTTTTGAGTCATTCAAAAACAAAACACTACATCGCAATTTTATGGGCTACAGCTCCTCTAAAACCCAACTAATGGTTGGTTTGGGTGTATCTTCAATAAGTGACAGTTGGTATAGTTTTGCTCAAAATGTAAAAACCATCGAAGAATACTACGAATGCATACAAAAAGGGGAATTACCAGTGTACCGTGGCCATATTCTAACCTCAGAAGATTTAATCATTAGACAACATATTCTTAATTTAATGTGTCAATTTCAAACCTCTTGGAAAAATGAAGACACGTATTTTGAAGAACTTCCTGAGGTTCTTACACAATTAGAAGAAATGCAAAAAGATGGTTTAATTACCATAAAAAATCAAAAAATTACAGTATTAGAAGCAGGAAAACCTTTTGTTCGTAATATTTGTATGGCTTTCGACTTACTACTAAAAAGAAAAGCACCTGAAACGGCACTTTTTTCAATGACTGTATAAAAGTTTTTTTTAATGGCAATTTGGATTCTGTTGTACAAATAAACTTGTTGTATTGGGCGAAATATATGGAATCCCTAAGCCTAACCCTCTTAGAATAAACAATACGCCAATAAATACGGCAACATAAGGTATTATTTTCTGAATTTTATTTCGAACCTTCAGCGTTAAGAAAGCGTTGATATATACTACTATGCTCATCAAAGGAATCGTTCCTAATCCAAACAAAATCATATAAAAAACTCCCATTTCAGCACTTTGCATAGCAATAGCTCCAAACAAAGCTACATACACCATTCCGCAGGGTAGAAAACCATTAAACAAACCAATTGTAAATAATGATTTATATGTTTTTCGCTTGAATTGACTTCCTAGTTTTTGCTTCAAACTAGAAATTAATCGATAAATGGGTTTCGAAAAATTGTACTTTGCAAAAATGTTTTCTGGGATTAAAACCACTACAATCATTACAATACCGATAACAATAGAAAGTTTTTGCTGAATTCCAGCCATAAAAAAGCCTTTGCCCAATAGTCCAAAAAGCAATCCCATACTTCCATAGGCTGTTAGTCTTCCAAAATGATATGTCAAAATCTGAGTTACCTTCTTAGCCTGATTCGTGCGATCTACAGGCAAAAGCATTGCTATAGGTCCGCACATCCCAACGCAGTGAAAACTACTTATTAATCCGAATAAAAAAGCGGTATATAACATTTCGAGATAACTTTAAATGCTTATTACTTACTTGATGTAAATCGTTTCTTTGGTCAAATAGGCTTTTCCTTCATACTGCCATTCCATATTGATATCCCAGCTTCCTCCCACAAGATTTGTTTTAGGAATGTGCAAAACAGGTTCTGTCAAGGCTAATTTTACTTGAAAATCTAATTTCTTATTAGAAGGACGGTATAAAGCTACATTACCAGTGATTTTTTTTGGATCAAAGTTCACTGGAAAAGTAATCGTAACTTCATTTTCCAATTGTGATACTAGAGGCTTATTAGGCAAATCTTGAGCATTTTGAACTCTTTGCATTTCTTCTTGATAATGAATATCGTGTTTATAATATTCCTCAACCACTAAGTCATTATCGTATTTAGAATCTGATTGTACTTTTACAACAAAGTAAAGAATAAACGTCATAAACAAAGCAAAAGCTACTACAATGTATGTCCCCCAATTTAACTTTAATTTCATCTTTTTATAATTTATTTATTTAAAAACAATACTAATCAAAACTACGTGGTCCTAAAAAATTGGTCGCTGTAGTTTGTATTAATTCATCTCCTTCGTACACTTCTATTTCAACTTTGGTTTTATCGCTTTCCAGCAAGTATTTATTGATTTCGATAAAAAGAGTTCCGCTACTCATACCTTGTCTTGGCACCACAAAACTTTGTTTTCCTACCACATTCAATGTCCCCTTAATGTCTTTTAACTTAAAGTGAACATCTTTAATCTCATTATTGGACTTATTGATAATCTTGAAGGTGTACACATTACTTATGTTATTTCCTTTGTGTTGAAACAATTGTCCTGGTAAACGTAAAATAGAAGTTTCGATTTCGGCACGCAAAAATAATAATCCAGAAAGAATACCTACTAAAATAAAAAGTACCGCACTATAGCCTTTCATTCGAGTAGTGAACTTGAACTTCTCGTTTTTCTCAATTTCATCTTCTGAAGCATAACGAATCAATCCTTTTGGCAAGCCAACACTTTCCATAATCGTATCACACTCGTCAATACAAGCTGTACAATTGATGCATTCTAATTGCGTTCCGTTTCTGATATCAATTCCTGTAGGACACACATGAACACATTGCTTACAATCAATACAATCTCCTTTTCCCGTTGTCGCTCTGTCTTCTTGTTTATTAAATTTTGCACGTCCTTTTTCTTTTTCTCCACGTACAAAATCGTAGGCTACATTTATTGATTTATTATCTAATAAAACACCTTGTAAACGACCATACGGACAAGCAATTATACAAACTTGTTCTCTAAACCAAGCGAAGACAAAATAAAATACTCCAGTAAAAATCAATAGTGAAATTAATGTGCTCAAATGTCCTTTAGGCCCATCTTTAATCATGTGAAGCAACACATCACTGCCTATTAAATAAGCTAAAAAAACGTTGGCAATAAAGAAAGATATTAAAAGAAAGATAAACCATTTTGTGGCTTTCTTTCTTATTTTATCAGCATTCCATTCTTGCTTATCCAATCGGATTTGAGCTCCGCGATCACCTTCAATCCAATATTCTATTCTTCTAAAGACCATTTCTAAGAAGATGGTTTGAGGGCAAATCCATCCACAAAAAATACGTCCAAAAATCACAGTAAATAGTATCACAAATACTACTCCCACTATCATGAACAAAACAAAAAGATAGAAATCTTGTGGCCAAAATGGAAAGCTAAAAATATTAAAACGACGTTCTACAACATTGAACATCATGAACTGATTGCCATTAATTTTAATAAATGGATTGGCAACAAGAATGATCAACAAAAAATAACTTAACCATTTGCGATAGTCGTAAAATTTCCCAGAAGGTTTTTTGGGAAAAATGTACTTTCTATTGCCTTCTTCATCGATAGTTGCAATACTATCACGAAAAGATTCATCAGGTAAAACTGCCATAGCTTTTTTTTTTATAAGACTTTTTAAAACGACTGTGTCAAAGCAAAACACTTTGACACAGACTATACAACTATTAAAATTATATTATTTAACTTGAGTGCTATCTTTCGCTACAGCTACTGGAGCAGCAGCACCGTCTGCTTTTGGAGCGGCATCATCAACCCAAATTTCACCATCTGGAGCTTTTGGATCTTTAGGGTTACTACCTTGTAACGATAAAATATAGCTCGCAACTTTTTGCATTTCTTTTGGTTTTAATGTTCCTTTCCAAGAAATCATTCCTTTTCCGTCACGACCACCATTCATAATGGTATGAAAAACGTTTTTGATACCTCCACCCAAAATCCAATGATCATCGGTTAAGTTTGGACCAATTTGTCCTCCTGCATCTGCACGGTGACAAGCAGCACAATTGGTCGTGAATATTTCTTTTCCAATGGCTAATTCAGCTGGATCTGTCAACAAAGTAACTGTTTTCTCATCCATCAAATCAGGAGCCGTTTTCATATATTCAGCCACTTCAATTTTGGCTTGTGCGATTTCATTTTTCAATTCTGTTTCTTGATCAGGTGCGCCAAGAATTTCAAAACGTATTAAATAAATGGCTGCAAAAGTCATCGTTGCATAGAATAAATATACCCACCAAGGCGGTAAACTATTATCTAACTCACGAATACCATCATAATCGTGATCCAATAACAATTCCCCTTCTTTTTCAATTGGAGCCGATTTGGTTAATTTTTTCATTAGATTTTTATACCAATCACTTTCTCCTAAACTTACAGAAGAAGCTTCTTCTAATTTGGCTTTTTGCTCATCTGTTAATAAGCTATACGTAATAGCATCAATAGCGCTTACCGTTATCTCGATGGCAATCAATAAGAAAAGAAAGACAAATAAGAATACAGAAACCATTGGGAATTTAATAAATGCAGGACGATCCCCTGAGTCGATAAAATACTCCATCGCACCAAACACGGCGAAGAAAATAAGGGGAACCCTAACGTATACTGGAATTAATTTTTTCATTTTTTTTACGCTTTAAAATTATACAGAAGGATTGTCTTCAAGAGGAATATTGCTCATTTCTTGAATGGTTTCTTTTTTATACGAAAACACCCAAAAAGCTAATCCTACAAAGAAGAAAAAGAAAATCAATAATGAAAGTACTGGATAGATTTCAATCCCTGCAATCGTCTCCATATTGTGTTTAATTTGTTCAAACATCGTCTTCTTATTTATTGTCCTTTACTTTGATATCAGTACCTAAACGTTGCATATAAGCAATCAAAGCTACAATCTCTCTTTCGTTCATAGGAACAAATTTCTCTCCTCTTGCTTCTGCTTTCTTTTTACTCTCTTCGTAACTTTTCACGAAGTCAGGATCATTTTTCAAGCTCTCTTCAATTTTGATGGCTTGTGCTCTCAGGTCTTTTTGTCCGTTGGCAATTTGTGCCTCAGTGTAAGGTACACCAAGAGTAGCCATTGCTTTCATTTTCTTTTCAGTCATAGAAACATCCATCGGCTTGTTATCAAACAACCATTTGTAACTTGGCATAATAGAACCTGCTGAAATACTTTGTGGACTCCAGAAATGGTTAAAGTGCCAGTTGTCATTGTATTTTTGACCTACACGTTGCAAATCTGGACCAGTTCGTTTTGACCCCCAAAGGAATGGATGGTCGTATACAAATTCCCCTGCTTTAGCCTGAGGACCGTAGCGCTCTACCTCACTTCTGAATGGTCGAACGGATTGAGAGTGACAGCTAACACAACCTTCGCGGATGTACAAATCACGTCCTTCTAATTCTAGAGGAGTATAAGGTTTCACACTAGCAATAGTTGGAATATTAGATTTAACCATAATTGTCGGAACAATTTGAATAATACCTCCAATTAAAATAGCTACAGTAGCTAAAATTGCCATTTGTATTGGTCTTCTTTCTAACCAAGTATGGTATTTTTCACCTCTAAAACGTTTTGAGCTGATATCTTGTAATGCAGGAGCTTCTGCTAATTCATCTTCAATTGCATCGCTGTTGCGAACTGTTTGCACGATGTTATAAACTAGCACCAACATTCCAGTTAAATACAAAGTTCCACCAACAGCTCTCATCCAATACATTGGCATAATTTGAGTCACTGTTTCTAAGAAGTTTCCATAAGTTAATGTTCCATCAGGATTGAACTGTTTCCACATTGAAGCTTGTAAGAAACCTGCAACATACATTGGTAAAGCATAAAGTATAATCCCTAAAGTACCAATCCAGAAGTGGAAATTCGCCAATTTAGTAGAATATAAAGTTCCTTTTGACATTCTTGGGATTAACCAATAGATAATACCAAAAGCCATAAATCCGTTCCAAGCTAATGCTCCTACGTGAACGTGTGCAATAATCCAATCCGTATAGTGTGCAATAGCGTTAACATTTTTCAGAGACAACATTGGTCCTTCAAAAGTTGCCATACCATAACCTGTCATTGCCACTACGAAGAATTTCAAAACAGGCTCAACTCTAACTTTATCCCAAACGCCTCTCAATGTCAACAATCCATTAATCATACCTCCCCAAGATGGCGCAATCAACATTACTGAGAAAACTACTCCTAAGTTTTGTGCCCAAGTAGGTAATGCAGAATACAATAAGTGGTGTGGTCCAGCCCAAATGTATAAGAAAATCAGAGACCAAAAGTGAATGATTGATAAACGATAAGAATAAACAGGACGATTGGCCGCTTTAGGCACAAAATAATACATCAATCCTAAATAGGGTGTAGTCAAGAAAAATGCAACTGCATTATGACCATACCACCATTGTACCAGGGCATCTTGAACTCCTGCATAAACAGAATAACTTTTCATTCCTGTCAAGGAAACTGGTAATTCCAAACTATTAAAAATATGTAAAACAGCAACCGTAATAAAAGTAGCTAGATAAAACCAAATCGCTACATACAAGTGACGCTCTCTTCTTTTGAGCATCGTTCCAATCATATTGATACCAAAAATAACCCAAATCAACGCAATTGCAATATCAATTGGCCATTCTAGTTCGGCATATTCCTTTGAAGTGGAATATCCTAAAGGCAATGTGATTGCTGCGGCAACAATGATTAACTGCCAGCCCCAAAAGTTAAGATTACTCAAGAAATCGCTAAACATCCTAGCTTTTAACAATCGCTGTAGTGAATAATAAATACCGGCAAACATTGCGTTTCCTACAAAGGCAAAAATTGCAGCATTAGTATGTAAAGGTCTTAATCTACCGTAACTTAACCATGATATACCGTCGGTTAAATTCGGAAAAAGATAAAAGAAGGCTTCCAATAGCCCTACAGACATTGCCACAACACCAAAAACGATGGTTGCGTAAATGAACTTCTTTACAATTTTGTTGTCGTAATAAAATTGTTGCATTTCCATAATTAAATTAGTTTTCTTTTGTTATTGTTGATTTTTGATTTTTTTTGGCTAACTCATCATCAAAGAGCATTCGCACAGAAGGGGTGTAATCGTCATCGTATTGTCCGGTTCTTACTGCAATAACAAAAGCAACAAAAAAGCCTATAGCGACAAAAATACTGATGGAGATTAAAAGATAAATGACACTCATACTATAAGTTTTATATGGACAAAAATACTTTTAAGAAAAATTTCAAAATATGACTTTTATCATATTTAATCTTGTTTTGTTAAAATTATGCAAAAAAAATAATATTTCTAACTAAATCTGTTAGTTTTTTTTTCGTGCATAGTAATTACTCATAATCGTTACAAAACTCACTATCGTAATGGTACTCAGAGGCATAATGATGGCAGCGACCAACGGCAAGAGGTTTCCAGTGATAGCAAATGATAACCCTACTACATTATACAACAAGGATAATCCAAAGCTCATTTTTATGGTTTTTATAGCGTCTTTGGACAGATTTAAAAAATAGTTTAATTTGAAAAATTCTGACGCATCGAGAATTGCATCACAGGCTGGTGAAAACACATTTACATTCTCAGAAATTGAAATTCCAACATTACTTTGCGCTAAAGCTCCGGCATCATTTAGGCCATCGCCCACCATCATCACATTTTTGCCTTGCTCTTGCAATTGCTTGATAAAAGCCAATTTTTCATCTGGTTTTTGATTAAAAACCAATTCCACACCATTTGGAAGTAATTTTTCTAAAGTAGGCCTTTCTCCTTCGTTATCTCCCGATAAAATTTTTATTTCATACTTTTTATTCAACAACTGAAATAAATCTTCTAAACCTATTCGATATTCATTATTAAAGATATAATGACCACAGTACACCTCATCAATTTTGATATGAACCGCAGTTTGTTGCAAGCCTTCCTCTTGAATTTTACCAACAAAAGAAGCGGAACCAATTTGAATTTGTCTGTCAAAAATCTTGGCTTGAATTCCTTTTCCCGGAATTTCATCAAAAAGAATGACTTTTTCTCTTTTAGTTTCAGGCAAAAAATCATAGAGCATTCTACTCAAAGGATGGTTAGAAGCCCTTAAAACACTTTTAATTAAAGCTTGTTCTTCAACGCTCAACTCGATACCCTGATAACTAATATTCGATTTTTTATTGGTCGTTATAGTCCCTGTTTTATCAAAAACTATAGTATCGACTTTAGCCAATTGTTCTATTACCAAAGCATTTTTGAGATAGAACTTTTGTTTTCCCATAATTCGCAATACATTCCCCATAGTGAATGGAGCCGTCAAGGCTAATGCGCACGGACAAGCTACAATCAAAACTGCGGTGAAAACATTGAAAGCCGTATTGGCATCAAAAAATATCCAATACCCAAAACCTGCAAATGCAATCAATAACAAAATAGGAGTGAAATAACGCGAAATCGCATCGGTAATGGTTTTGTGTTTTTGATCGACTTTCTTCTGGAAAACGTCGTTACTCCACAACTGTGTCAAATAACTTTGAGAAACAGAATGCAATACTTCCATTTCGATTACTTTTCCAATTTGTTTTCCTCCTGCGAAGATTTTATCTCCCGATTGCTTCACAATTGGAATCGCTTCACCCGTAACAAAACTATAATCAATCTCTGATTTTTCGCTAATTAAAATGCCATCAACAGGTATCAACTCTTGATTTCGAATCAATAAACGGTCTCCTTTTTGAATATCAAAAACAGGAATACTTTCTTCGGAAGCATCAGAATTAATTCGGGTAATAGCAATGGGAAAATAGGATTTAAAGTCTCTTTCAAAACTTAAAAAACTATAGGTTTTTATCTGAAACATTTTTCCCAAAAGCATGAAAAAAATCAGCCCACATAAACTATCAAAAAATCCAGAACCGTAATCCATGATAATATCAAAGGTACTTCTAACAAACATGACTACTATCCCAAGCGCAATTGGAATATCAATGTTCAGCATTTTGGAACGAATACTTTTATAAGCCGATACATAATATCCACTTGCCGAATAAAAGAAACTAGGCAAAGAAAGGGCAAAAATCAACCAACGAAAAAAACCGCGATATTGATCCAACCAATATTCTTCCACTTCAAAATATTCAGGAAAAGAGAGCAACATAATGTTTCCAAAACAAAAGAAGGCTACCCCTAACTTGTAAGTTAAACTTCTATCAATCTTTTCTTTTCCAGTCTCGTAATTCTCAAGACTTATGTAGGGTTCATACCCAATAGAACTCAAAAGATAAACAATCTCTTTTACCGTTACCAACGTTGGATTGTAATTGATTCTAACTTTTTTCTCTGGGAAATTAACCTGCGAGGTATTGATTCCTGTTTGCAATCGTTGTAGATTTTCTAAAATCCAAATACAAGAACTACAGTGAATATGTGGAATGCTTAACGTAATGATTTCTGTGTTTTCTTCTTGAAAATCAAGAAGCTTTGCAACAATAGTTGGATTATCTAAAAAGTCGTATTTTCCTGCAATATCAAGAGGCGTTGCTCCGGGCGATTGTTCAAAGTCATAATAGCAAGAAAGGTCATTCGCACTAAATATTTCATAAACCGTTTTACAACCGTTGCAGCAAAAAACTTTAGTATCAAAATGTATTTCATCAGCCTTCTCAATGTCTAAGCCGCAGTGAAAACAATTTTCTTTTTTCATAATTTCTTTTTCCTATTAAAGTGCCGCAAAGGTTACCAATTGATTCACTTAAAAATATGATTTTTGTCATAAATTTTCTTATTTTTGCCGAAAATTATTCCAACCGCAAATGAGTAAATGTGAGCACTGTATTGTACATGAATTTAGTTCTTTAAAAGCACTAACCAAAGAAGAACTCTTAAAAGTTGCAAGTTGTAAAACTTCTTACACCATCAAAAAAGGTGAGCCTCTCTTTGAAGAAGGCGAAGTGATTAACGGTATATATTGTGTTAAAGATGGTTTTTGCAAACTATCTAAACTCAGTACCAACGGAAAAGATCAAATTGTAAAATTGGTAAAAGCAGGAGAACTATTAGGACAACGTTCTATGGTTAGTGATGAGCCAGCAAATCTCTCAGCTATTGCACTTGAAGATATGGAAGTGTGTTTTATTCCAAAATCTGAAATCTTGAATTTTTTCAATAAAAACAATCAGTTTTCATTAAACATGATGAAATCTATTTGTGGTGACTTGAAAGAATCTGATTTACATGTTGTCTCAATGGCACAAAAGACAGTTAAAAACAGATTAGCAGAGACCTTAATTTATTTACAAGAAACTTTTGGCAAAAACACCGACAATACACTCAAAGTACAACTTTCTAGAGAAGAATTAGCGGGAATGATTGGTACTGCTACAGAGAGTTGCATTCGTATACTATCCGAATTCAATAAAACTGGCTTAATTGAATTAGTAGGCAAAAAAATTGCTATCAAAGACTTAAACAAATTGAAAAAAGTAGCCGAATAAACTCGTTACTCTTTCTTAAAAACGGCATAGTAAATAGGAATTCCCAAAGCAACAATTGCTAGTCCAATTCCTGTATTCACTGTTTCATACACCAAGAGTGTCAAACATATTCCTGTAGCAACTAGAATGTAAAGCGCAGGAACAATAGGATAACCCAATGCTTTGTATGGTCGCAACGCATTGGGTTCTTTTTTTCTTAAAACAAAGACACCCAATATCGTTAAGATATAAAACAACAGGGAAGCAAAAGTGGCATAGGTCAATAAATCACCAAACTTTCCAGATACACAAAGCACAGATGCCCAAATACATTGTACCCAAAGCGCCTTTGCTGGTACTTGATGTTTGTTGAGTTCGGTAGCTTTTCTAAAAAACAATCCTTGATTAGCCATCGCATAAAATAATCGTCCTCCCGATAAAATTAATCCACTATTACAACCAAAAGTAGAAATCATTATTAAAGCGGTCATCACAAAAACACCCGTATTTCCCATAATCATACTTGCAGCTGCAGCACCTACTCTATCATTGGAGGCGAACATAATTCCGTTTGCAACTACATCATTACTGTTTGGAGTTCCGTGCATTGGCAATAATGATAGATAAGCTAAATTGGCCAAAACATAAATCACGGTAACAATCAAAGTTCCCAAAAACAAACTTCTAGGAATGTTTTTCTTGGGGTCTTTGATTTCACCTGCGATAAACGTGACGTTATTCCATGCATCACTAGAAAACAATGAATTTATCATGGTAGCAGTAGCTGCCCCTAAAATTGCTGTACCAACTAATTTTGTCACTGTAACAGAACCATCAGGATGTACAACTGTCTTACTAGCTTCCCACATATTGCTAAAATTAGCCGACAAAATATCTTTTTGTAACCCAACATAGATTCCTAAAATTATAAGCGCAAAAAGCGCCAATAATTTAGTAGCCGTTAATATCAATTGAATCCATTTTCCGTTCTCGATTCCTTTGGTATTGATGTAGGTCAAAATAAAAATACTAAAAACGGCAAGTACCTGTTTATTAGAAAAAACAAAACTCCCAGATTGGAATAAAACGGTATCCAAAACAGGAAAAAATACAGCACTGTAATTCGCAAATGTAACAGCAATAGCAGCAATTACGCCCGTTTGTATCACCGAAAAAACAGTCCAGCCATAGAGAAAAGAAACCAAGCGACCATAAGCTCTTTGAATGTAAACAAACTGACCTCCGGCATTAGGCATCATTCCAGCTAACTCTCCGTAACTCAAAGCTGCTGCAACGGTAATCAAACCGGTCACAACCCAAATCAATAGCAACCATGCGGCAGAACCAACATCTCTGGCCATCGCTGATGTAACAATAAATATCCCTGAACCAATCATAGAACCTGCTACTAAACTTGTTGCATCGAGTAAGCCTAATGATCGTTTTAATTCGGTTTTGTTTTCTGACATGTAAAGTAGAATTTTATATAATGAGTGGTTGTTTTTCTTTAAAGCTTCTTGGCTTCATTCCAAAAAACATCCATTTCTGCCAAAGTCATATCCATAAGTGGTTTCCCTAGTTCTTCAGCTTTGCTTTCTAAGTATTGAAATCGCTTGATAAACTTTTTATTGGTTCGTTCCAAAGCGTCTTCTGGATTGATGTTTAAAAAACGGGCATAATTAATCATCGAAAATAAAACATCTCCAAACTCCGATTCCATTTTGTCTTGATTGCCCGTCACTACTTCTTCTTGAAGTTCTTGCAATTCCTCTTGCACTTTGTCCCAAACTTGATGCGGTTCTTCCCAATCAAATCCTACTCCTTTTACTTTATCTTGAATTCGGCTAGCTTTCACCAAGGCTGGTAAACTTCTAGGAACGCCTTCTAAAACAGATTTTTTTCCTTCTTTTAGCTTGAGTTTTTCCCAGTTTTGCTTTACCTCTTCCTCATTTTCTACAACAGTATCGCCATAAATATGAGGATGACGATGAATGAGTTTTTCACAAATTTCATTACAGACATCGGCAATATCAAAATCTTGTGTTTCGCTTCCGATTTTGGCATAAAAAACCAAATGAAGTAGCAAATCACCAAGCTCTTTTTTAACTTCATTTAAGTCATTATCTAAAATAGCATCCCCTAACTCATAGGTTTCTTCAATGGTTAAGTGACGTAATGATTGCAAGGTTTGTTTCTTGTCCCAAGGGCATTTTTCTCGCAATTCATCCATTATGGTTAACAATCGATCGAAGGCTGCTAACTGGTCGGCTCTAGAATTCATGATTTTGGTTTTTGGTAAAAATAAAAAAATCCTGTCAAGAAAACGACTTAACAGGATTTTATATTGATGTAATTACTACTACTCTTTTTTAGCTTTCGCTTTTTTTGGTTTTGCTTCAACAGCTACTTCTTCAGTAACTGATTCTTCATTTCCAACAGCTGCTGGAGCATCGTCAGTAACCAAACCTCTTTCTTGCAACATATTGTACCAGTTCAAGATTTTTTTAATATCCGATGCATAGACTCTTTCTTCATCATATTCAGGAAGCACTTCTCTAAAATAAGCACTCAAAGTAGCATTATCTTCTTTATGAGAAATGGCTTTACCGTTGTTTTCTTTTTTAGCAATATTCGACATTACTTCAGCCAATGGCTTCTCGGCATCATAAGTATAAACAGAAATTTCAGTCAACAAACTCACGTTGCTTTTTAAACTTACTGTTACTTTTTTTCCATCTAATAAAGATTCGGCAACAAAACCTGTTCTAGTTTGTACTTTCAATGCAAATAAACCTGGTTTACCTGAAATCGCTAAAATTTTTTCTAAATTCATTGTATCTATTTTTATTGTTGGTTGTTAATAGTTTGGCTTGCATTATTTTGAAAATAAGCAGTAAAACTAAACCTAATTTATCTTCCTTTTTTTGCGAAAAATTTCATTCGGTATTCCTGAAAAGTTTTTCCTTCCATGATATTTTTCAACTTCTTTTGAATCAATCTTTTTTTCAAAGATGATATTTTATCTGTGAACAAAATCCCTTCAATATGATCATATTCGTGTTGAATAACTCTTGCAATTAAACCATCAAAAACTTCGGTTTTCATCACAAAATCCTCTTCACAGTATTCTATCGTCACTATCGGTTTTCTGTAAACGTCTTCACGCACATCTGGAATACTTAAACAACCTTCATTGAAAGCCCATTCTTCACCTTCTTCTTTGATGATTTTGGCATTAATAAATGTTCTTTTGAAACCTTTTAACTGATTTTGAGCCGCAGTTTCTAAATCGTCATCATCACTGAACGGTGTCGTATCAACTACAAACAAACGCAAAGGTAAACCTACTTGCTCTGCAGCCAAACCAACTCCAGAAGCATTGTACATGGTTTCATACATGTTTGCAATTACTTCTTTTAAGTTAGGATAATCTGGAGTAACTTCTTCTCCAACTTTTCTTAAAACAGGATCACCGTACCCTATAATTGGTAAAATCATTATTAATGTAATTAAGTTTATGCCACAAAAGGGATTCTTTCCTTTTTTATTGGTTGGCAAAAATAGTAAAATTTCAACAATGCCGAATTCCTAATGGAGAATAAGTTTCGTTTTTCCTCAATTAACCAAATTCGAAGCACAATTGTACACCTTAAGAAGCATACAATTCTTACCTTTGAAATGAAATTACCACTATGTTTGAAGAAATACGAAAATTTACCGATAGCACGCATTTCACCAATGCTTTGAAAGTCACTATAGCAACAGTAACTCCAGTGTTGGTATTTGCTTATTTGGGACATTTTGAAGTGGGTTTCACTATTGCTTTAGGTGCTTTTTTCACCTATCCAAGTGATATACCGAGTAGCTTGAAGCATAAAATTAATGGGCTTATCGTAGCTGCTATTTTGGTTGCTTTTGCCAATTTATTGGTCAATCTAGCGTATCCTTACGGAATTATTTTTTATCCATTATTTGGCCTGCTCATTTTTCTATTCTCGATGATTTCGGTGTATGGACAAAGAGCAACAGCGGTTTCTTTTTCATGCTTATTAGCTATTTGCTTATCGTTTGCTCATTTGCATTCGGGTTGGGAAATGCTGCAATATTCTGGATTAATGTTTGCTGGAGGCTTATTTTATCTCTTGATTTCGTTGGTTTTTTATTACCTAAATCCGTATCGTTTTGTTGAATTACAACTGGCTTCTTGTATTGACTTGACTGCAAAATATTTAAAACTTAGAGCCGATTTATGGAAAATTGATGCCGATAAAAAAACGATAATCGAAAAACAACTGGCTTTACAAGTCGAAATCAACACCAATCACGAGAATATTCGAAAAGTATTAATAGGTAACCAATCATTATCTTCGGATTCGGCTCAAAATCGAAAACTCTTGATTGTATTTGTCAATCTAGTAGAAATATTAGAGTTGGCATTGGCTACCGCTTTTGACCACAAAACGCTACACGAAAAATTTGACACCCATCCTCAAATCATCAAAAGCTACTCCACAATTGCTACCAATTTAAAAAAGACCTTGAAGCAATTGAGTAAAAATATTGAGAGCAGAACAACCTATCGCTCCAAGCATTCGTTAGTAGATGATTTGAAAAAATTTGAAGCTACTATTTTAGAATATGAAAAAAGTCTAGGAGAAGATTTAGCAAAAGAAGAAGTAATTATGTTGACCACTATGTTGCATTATGCAGAAAGTCAGGTCGAAAAAATAAAGATTATTGAGCGCGCTTTTAATCTGAAAATAAAAGAGGAAGATGTGAAAGTACATCGAAAAGAGTTAGAAAAATTTCTAATACCTCAGTACTATCCATTGTCTACCTTCATCAATAATTTGAGTTTCTCCTCTACTCTTTTTAGACATTCCCTTCGCTTATCGATTACACTCTTGTTTGGCTTTTTGATTGGTACTTTTTTGCCTTTTCAAAATGTATTTTGGATTTTACTTACCATCATTGTAATCATGCGTCCTGGATACGGATTAACCAAAGAACGTTCGTTTCAGCGAACTTTTGGAACTTTCCTAGGAGGCTTCATCGCTTTTGGTTGTATCTACTTCATTGACAATAATGTCGTTTTGAGTTTGATGGCTATTCTATGTGTGCTTTTGGGTATGTCTTTTACCAACATTAGTTATAAAATCAGCGCTACTTTTGTAACGATGTATGTGGTTTTCTTGTACAGTATACTTACACCCAACATTGCCAATGTAATTGAATTTCGAATTATTGACACCATAGTTGGAGCTGTTTTGGCTTATACTTTCAATCATTTTGTTTGGCCTTCTTGGGAATTTATAAATACGCCCAACCATATAGAAAAAGTAATTCTTGCCAATAGAAAATACCTGAACGAAATTGCACTTTTCTACAACAAAAAAGGTAGTGTTACAACGGTTTATAAGGTCGCTAGAAAAAATGCCTTTATTGAGATTGGAAACCTTATGGCATCGTTTCAACGGATGAGTCAAGAACCAAAGTCAAAACAAAAAAAGATTGCTCAAGTATACAAATTGACTGTTTTGAATCATACCTTACTTTCTTCCATTGCATCTATGGGAACGTACATACAATCACATAAAACAACAGCTGCTTCTGACGCCTTCAATCGTGTGATGGCAACTGTCTTACAAAACTTAGACGATGCATTACTTGTTTTAAATCCCTCCTATTCCTCTGAAACCAATCCGATTTCAACTTCTGAAAAAGCAAAAGGGTTTACGGAACTTATGGCTATCCGATTAAAAGAAATCACTGAGAAGAACCCTTCGGACGCAGCTAATAAAGTACAAATGCAAGAAGCCCAACTTATTATTGAACAATTGGTTTGGTTGATTAATCTTTCTGAGAATATTTTAAAGAACACAAAATTACTAGTAGAAAAGGAATAAAAAAAAGCCTCAAATTTCTGATTGAAAAAGAGGCTTTCTAAAAACTATTGCCATTTTACAATTTCAACACTTCAGCCGCATTTGCTCTAACTTCAGCCAACAAAGCTGGATTTTCATTCAACGCTTGTCCGTAAGAAGGAATCATTTTTTTGATTTTCTCTTGCCATTCTGCAGATTGCATTTCTTCGACAAAACATTTGCTAATTAATTCTAACATAATACTTACAGCGGTAGAAGCACCAGGAGACGCTCCAAGTAGCACGGCCAAACTTCCGTCTTGTGTATTGATTACCTCTGTTCCAAACTCCAAAACACCACCTTCTAACTCATCTCTTTTGATTACTTGCACGCGTTGTCCAGCTTTCTCTAAATGCCAATCTTCAGAAGAAGCATTTGGAAAATATTCTCTTAACGCTTCGATACGCTCTTCTTGGGTAAGACGTACTTGTTCGATTAAATATTTAGTCAATGGCCAATTCTTTAATCCGGCAGAAATCATCGGGTAAATATTATCCAACTGAATTGATTTTGGCAAATCAGTATAAGAACCATTCTTTAAAAATCGGGTAGAAAATCCAGCAAAAGGACCAAACAACAAGGCTTTTTGTCCATCAATCATTCGAGTATCTAAGTGAGGAACCGACATTGGAGGTGCACCAACACTAGCTTTTCCATAAACTTTAGCGGCATGCTGCGCAATAACTTCAGGATTGGTACACTTTAACCATTGTCCGCTTACTGGAAAACCGCCGTATCCTTTTCCTTCTTCTATTTTTGCTTTTTCTAACAGGGGTAAAGAACCACCACCGGCGCCGATAAATACAAACTTAGTGTAGGCTTTTCTTTTTTGTCCAGTGGCTAAATCTGTGATTTTGATTCTCCAGCGTTTGTCTTCTGTTTGTTTTAACTTTCTAACTTCGTGGTCAAAGTAGATAGTTACACCCTCCAATTGCGTGAGGTAATGCAACATTTTCTTGGTCAATTCACCAAAGTTTACATCGGTTCCAATGTCCATTTTGGTAGCCGCTACTTTCTCTGATGCTGTTCTACCATTCATAACCAATGGCATCCATTTTTTTAATGCTTCAAAATCAGTAGCATACTCCATGTCCTTGAATAATGGACTCTTTTGAAGTAATTCGAATCTATTTTTCAAGAACTCGACATTTTTTTCTCCCCAAACAAAGCTCAAGTGAGGTACTTTGCTAATGAATTCTTCTGGACTAGTTATTTTATTTTGTTGGATAAGATACGCCCAGAATTGTTTAGAAACCTCATACGATTCGGCAATAGCAATGGCTTTTTTATCTGAAATAGTGCCCGCTTGGTCTTCAGGTGTGTAATTCAACTCACAAAAAGCAGAGTGTCCAGTCCCAGCATTGTTCCAAGCATCTGTACTTTCTAATGCAGCTGCATCTAATCGCTCAAAAATTTCAATTTGTAAATCGGGTTGTAACTCTTTAAGTATCAAACCTAGAGTGGCACTCATAATTCCTGCACCAATTAAAACCACATCGCTATTGGTACGTATTGTTGTATCTGGCATAATCATTATTTTTTTTAAAGGTGCAAAAGTAGTCTTTAAAAAATCAAAATAAAACCAAATTTGTAAGGAGTTAATTTACAAAACCAACAATGGAAATAAAGTATGTTATAGTTAAACTAAAGAAAGATAACTACTTTCGGTTCAGATAATCTTGTAGCATTATTGTAGCCGAAATTTCATCGATTAGCGCTTTGTTTTGGCGTTGTTTTTTGTTTAATCCGCTATCAATCATCGTTTGAAAAGCCATTTTAGAAGTAAATCTTTCATCGACACGAATAACTTTCATCTCGGGAAAATGATTGGTAAAATGCGTCACAAATCCTTTGATGATGGAGGCGCTTTGAGAAGGCTCTCCGTTCATTTGTTTGGGTTCTCCAATCAACACCGCTTCGACTTTTTCTTTTGCAAAATAATCCTTCAAGAAATCAATTGTAGTAGCCGATGGAATTGTTGTTAAACCTGAAGCAATAATTTGCAACTCATCAGTAACTGCTATTCCAGTGCGTTTTTGTCCGTAATCTATGGCGAGAATTCTTGGCATTTGTAACTTTTTTATTGAAGCAAAGATACACAAAGAAATCTATTGAGTAAAAAACACAAACCGCTCCCATAAAGTAAAGCGGTTTGGATTTTGTAATGCAAAAAAACTAATGAATACCGAAAAAACGTTTAAAGAAACCTCTTTCTTCTTCTACCCCAATTGGAGCATCAGTTTTTTGTGAACGTTCGTATTCCGTAAACAAATCATTAATGTATTCAACGTAAGAACGATTTTTTTCTTCTAAAAATCCTATCAAATATTTTTCGCTGTATTCAACTCCACTTGCTTTCTCAATTTGCAGCAATTTTTTATATAATGGTTCAATGTAATTAGTGATTATTTCTTGAGGAACAGCTCTTCTTCTACCAAAGTAATGGGTAATTTCTCCATCTTCATTTTTGGTTGATTCAAAATCAGTAACCACCCAATAGTATCTTCCTGATTTTGCTAGATTTTTAACAACAGCGTGAAAATTACCTCCTAGTTTTAGATTTTCCCACAATACTTTAAAAAGTACTTTTGGCATATCTGGATGTCTAATGATACTATGAGGTTGTCCCATAAGTTCGTAATCTTCGTATCCGCAAACATCCACAAATACCTCATTTGCATATTCGATGATTCCTCGATGGTCGGTTTTACTCATAATGACTCTCGACTTGTCCCAAACTACCTCTTTGTCAATGATAGTCGGCTGTTTAAATAACTGATTTGATTCCATTTTTTTGGTTTAAGGTTAGTTTTACTTTTGTATTGCTTATCGTAAAATTAAGATAAAAGGCAAAAATATATATTAAATATTTTTTAAAATATGATTTTTATCATTTGCCTTTCGATATCGATATCGGAAATGGAATTTTCTTTTGTTTTACGCTTATAGATTCGTTTTACTAATTATTTTTCACAAAAAGATTAAAAATGTTACTATTAATTGAACAAAGTTAGATTTACAAAAAATCGAATTATCTTTGCAAAAAATATTTTTAACATGAACGAATTACAAACTATTATAGAGCAAGCTTGGGAAAACAGAGCTTTATTACAAGAAACCACTACAACTGATGCAATCAGAGAAGTAATCGAATTACTTGACGCGGGTAAACTTCGTGTTGCAGAACCTGTAGGTGATGGATGGCAAGTAAATGAATGGGTAAAGAAAGCAGTGGTAATGTACTTCCCTATTCAAAAAATGGAAACTTGGGAATCTGGAATTTTTGAGTATCATGACAAAATGTTATTAAAAAGAGGTTATGCTGAAAAAGGAATTCGTGTGGTTCCCAATGCCGTAGCACGTTATGGAGCTTATATCTCAAGTGGTGTGATTTTAATGCCTAGTTATGTGAATATTGGAGCTTACGTAGACGAAGGAACCATGGTAGATACTTGGGCTACTGTTGGAAGTTGTGCCCAAATTGGTAAAAACGTACACTTAAGTGGTGGTGTTGGTATTGGTGGTGTTTTAGAACCTTTACAAGCAGCTCCAGTAATTATTGAAGACGGTGCTTTCATTGGCTCTCGTTGTATTGTTGTTGAAGGTGTTCACGTAGGAAAAGAAGCGGTTCTAGGAGCTAACGTTTGCTTGACTGCCTCTACAAAAATTATTGACGTTACTGGTGATGAACCTGTTGAAATGAAAGGCTTTGTTCCTGCACGTTCAGTAGTAATTCCTGGAAGTTATACTAAAAAATTCGCTGCTGGTGAATTCCAAGTTCCTTGTGCTTTAATTATTGGAACTCGTAAACCTTCAACCGACTTAAAAACCTCTCTAAATAATGCCCTTCGCGAGTATGATGTAGCGGTTTAATCTTTTATTTTAAGTAAATATAGAAATCCAATTTATACTAAATTAGCTATAAATTGGATTTTTTTTAACAAACAAAAATTTATAATGTAAATTAATTGTTAAGTAAAAATATTTTTCTAATATTTGCCGAATAAATTATTCGCATGACAGATTATTTCAAAAGTGTAGCGCTTTTTTTCAAGCGCTTTTTCATTGTTCTTTGCATTTATCAAATTTGTAGATTTTTATTTTATTTCTTTAATAAAAATTCTTTTGAAAACGTTTCATCAAATGCTTTTTTAGCAGGAATTCGTTTTGACTTATCAGCAATAGCTTATATCAATTTGATACTAGCAATTTTCCATTTTATTCCAGGCGCGTTTAAGTTCAACCCTAAATTTCAAAAAACACTAAAGATTTGTTTCTACACGATAAATTTAGTTTTCATCTTAACCAATTTTGTTGATTTTGAATACTATAAATTTACAGGAAGAAGAAGTACTTTTGGAATGATTACAGCTAGTGGAATGGAAAATGAAATTGGTGGCTTAATCATTTCTTTTGTAACAGAATTTTGGTACTTACCCTTTATTGCTTTGATTTTAGGAATACTATTTTGGAAAGTAATCCCTAATCTAAAATATGAAAAACAGCAAAATGGCAACTGGAAACAAATCACAATACAATCTGCTTTTTTCTTGATTTTAATGGGATTTACTTTCTTACTAGGTCGAGGTGGTTTTCAGAAAAAACCATTACGAATTGTAGATGGAGTAAGTTATGGTGCTTTAAATCAATCTGCAATTGTACTCAATACCCCTTTTTGCATCCTCAAAACCATTTCCAAAAAGGAAACCATAGAACCCTCTAATTATTATTCCGACAAAGAAAAATTAAATAGCGTTTTCAATCCTGTTACAACAATAGCTCCTGACAAAAAAACAATAAAAAAAAATGTAGTCATCATTATTTTAGAAAGTTTTGGAAGAGAAAATATTCAACACGGACAAACTCCTTTCTTTGACCAACTAATAACAAAGTCACTATTCTTTGAAAACGGATTTGCTAATGGTAAACTTTCCATAGACGCTGTACCTTCAATCCTTTCGAGTATTCCAAGTTTAATGAATAATTCACTAATTACATCAAGTTATTCAATCAACGAAGTCTATGGTTTGCCTAAAATTTTAAAAGAAAACGGTTATCAAACTGCTTTTTTTCATGGTGCATTTAATGGAAGTCAAAATTTTGACCAATATTGTAAAGTTGCTGGTTTTGATAAGTATTTCGGTAAAGACGAATATGTGGGGCCAAATGCTTTTGATGGAAGATGGGGGATTTTTGATGAAGAATTTATGCAGTTTTTTTCAACTAAAATAAACGAGTTCAAACAACCTTTCTTTAGTACAATCTTCACAATTTCATCACATAACCCTTATATTATTCCAAAAAAATACACAGGAAAATTCCCAAAAGGAACTACTAAAATACAAGAAAGTATTGCCTATACAGACTATGCTCTAAAACACTTTTTTGAAACTGCTTCAAAACAAAGTTGGTACAAAAACACATTATTTGTAATCACGGCAGATCATACTTCCTCAGAGCCTACTGAAAATAAATTTAAAACGAATGTTGGTAAATTTAGAATTCCTATTCTCTTTTTTGACCCTTCAAATCCTTCTATTGTAGGAAAAAATAAAAAAAACATACAGCAGATTGATATTATGCCATCTATTATTGATTATTTAAATATCAAAAGCAAAATGATTACATACGGTAAATCCTATAAATCAAAAAAAGATTTTGTTGTTTATTATTTAGACAATACTTACCATTACATTTCAGGGGATTACTATTTAGCTTTTGACGGTAAAGAAACATTAGCGCTTTATAACTTTAAAAAAGATGAACTGCTTAAGACTAACTTAATGAATTCTGAAAAAGAAAAAAGACAGAAAATGGAAGCTTTCATAAAAGCATACATACAATCATTTAAAGAAAGAATGATCAAAAACAAATTAACAGTTTAATGGTTCTCGCCTTTTTTTAAAAGACAATCAAACTTCACAACTCATTAGAAGAAAAAGCATAAAAGATACTCTAGATTAAAAAAAAAACAATTGATTCTTTTTGTCATTAATTTAAGCTGACCAGAAAAAATTAAAACCAATTAAATTTTGTCTTGAAAGTTAGCCATGAAAAACAAATTAGCAAAATTTGTTTTTTTTGCTTCAATTTGTATCTGTAAAAAAGATGCCGAAATAAAATGAAAATACTTGTCATACAACAAAAGATGATTGGTGATGTCCTTATCAGTTCTATCATTTGTAATAATCTAAGAAAAGCCTACCCGAAAGCGCAAATTGATTATTTGGTTTACGAAGCTACAACTCCAGTATTAGAAGGAAATTCAAGTATTGACAACATCATTTTATTTCAAGAAAAACATCGTAAAAGCAAGAGCGCTTTACTACAATTAGCACTTACCATCAGAGCCACAAAATACGATGTATTGATTGATGCTTATTCGAAACTAGAAAGCTGGTTGATTGTAGCCTTAAGTGGTGCCAAAAGAAAAATATCCTATAAAAAACCAGGACGCACTTTTTTATACACTGATAATGTTCCGTTTGAAGCTTATCCAGAAACCAATCTTGGTTTAGCTATCGAAAGACGCCTTTCGTTACTCAAACCGTTAGGATTATCAATATCCATTGATCCTTTACCTAAATTATTCGTTACAGAGGAAGAAACCAGTAAAGCGAAGACACTTTTAGAACAGCATCTTGTAAAAAGCGATAAAAAGAAAATAATGATTAGCCTTTTGGGCAGTGAGAACTTAAAAACCTATCCACTGCACTATATGGCTACAGTAGTAGATACCATTGCTTGCAATAGAGATGTTGCCATTCTTTTCAATTATTTTCCAAAACAGTTAGAAGCTGCCAAAACCGTTTATAATGCTTGCCAAAAAGAAACCCAACAAAAGATTTATTTTGAGGTATTGGGAGGAGATTTGCGCTCTTATATAGCCCTTATGAACGAATGCGATGTGATTATAGGCAATGACGGAGGGGCGATCAATATGGCAAAAGCGTTAAACAAACCTTCTTTTATAATCTTCTCGCCTTGGATAGAAAAGAAAATTTGGGCTACTTTTGAAGATGGCATACGACATTCTTCTGTTCATCTTCAAGATTTCAAACCTGAATTATTTACTTCAAAATCAGAAAAAGAACTTAAGAAAGAAGCGCTTGAATTGTATCAAGAGTTCAAACCTGAATTTTTCTTAGAGCAGTTAAATCAATTTCTAGATCAAAATGTAACTGATTTTGGAAAATAGTAGTAGCAATTCTGCAAAATTAGAAAATGGTTTAAGTGCTTTAATAATCACTTTCAATGAAGAAAGCAATATAAAAAGCGCCATCGAAAACTTGGCTTTTGCTGATGAAATCATTATTATAGATTCTTACAGCACAGATGCTACGGTAAGCATCGCTTCAAGTTTTGAAAATGTAAAAATCATACAAAACAATTTCATCAACTATGCGAACCAACGCAATTTTGCAATTAGTTTTGCTTCCTTCTCTTGGATTCTTTTTATTGATGCCGATGAAAGAATTAATCCTGCTCTAGAAGAAGAAATCAAAACTATCATTCAAAAAGAAAACTCAATTGTGGCCTATGAATTCAATCGAACTTTCTTGTTCAATAAGGAACCATTACATTTTAGTGGATGGCAAACCGATAAAATTTATCGCCTTTTCCGAAAAGAAAACTGCTTTTACGACATTAATAAAATAGTTCACGAAAAACTCATTGTCAATGGAAAATCAGCCGTGGTTAAGCACAAACTCATGCATTATTCGTATACTGATTTTTCTCCTTACAAACGCAAAATGATACAATATGGAAAAATGAAAGCCATTGAAGAATTGAACAAAGGAACGGTTCCAAATATTTTTCATTTTTATATTCGACCCGTATATCAATTTCTCTATCAATACATCATTCGATTAGGAATTTTTGATGGTAAAAAGGGCATCATAATCTGTTTCTTAAATGCCTACAGTGTCTACATTCGCTTTCAAGAATTAAAAAAACTACGTTCGAACAACTAAGCCTTCCAAAATTTTAGTCGTTTCTTTAATCGTTTCTTTTTGGCAAATTTTTGTTGAAAATCTTGCGTAAAAAACCACATTTTTTCAAAAACAATTTC
>ERZ650302.30-NODE-30-length-54311-cov-11.763399_pt1 | contig 54311 bp, 53 predicted proteins | sample MGYA00376238_ERZ650302 | MGnify/ENA primary metagenome ERZ650302 (study PRJEB26733, sample SAMN07839298) | wastewater metagenome | biome: urban; feature: wastewater treatment plant; material: waste water | place: USA: North Carolina | collected 2016-04-28 ... | reverse complement strand
TTGTGCTTTTTATTGCTATTTGCTATCATTTTTCTAAAATTGTGTCCGATAGCCAATTTTCTTCTAAGTTAAGCTTTTAAAAAAGGAATTGTAAGTACTTATTGTTAAATAAAATAGAGCTACTGTTTTTACGAAATACTTTAAACTTTATTACTAATAGCCGAATGGTATACAACAAAAAAATCGGATTACTTTTTTTTAAGTAATCCGATTTTAGATATAAGATTTTCTTATAAAGAAATATAGGTTCTAATAAGGCAACACTCTCTTGTTTTTTACTTCTTCTAACAATTCCGCCATAGCCAAATAAAAAGCACTACCTCCACAAATAACACCAATTGCACCGCCAATTTGATTGATGAATTCACTACCAGTGAATTTTGAAATCGCTAAAACAAAGAAAAGAACGGTTAGTGAAAGAAATACAAACTGTTGTACTTTGCTACCGCCCCAAGTTCCCCACCACATCAATGCAGTGAATGTTCCCCATAAGATTAAGTAGCAGCCAAAAAATGGGGCAGGAGTAGCACCAGCCATTTCAAAGTCTGTATTAGGAAATAACCAAATTCCAACCAAAGTAATCCAGAAAAAACCATAAGAGGTAAAGGCAGTTCCGGCAAAAGTTTTTCCTTGTTTATAGGATAAAATTCCAGCCACAATTTGTGCTAATCCTCCATAAAAAAGTCCCATCGAAATGATTACGCCACTCACTGGAAAAAATCCTAGATTGTGAATGTTTAATAGGATGGTGGTCATTCCAAAACCTAAAAGTCCCAAAGGTGCGGGATTGGCTAATTTTTTTTCCATATTTTTTAGTATTTAAAGTTAGTAAACAAGTAAAAATAAGGATTTAAAAGCTAGTATTTTGATACTATTATTACAAAAACCAAAAAATAGTTACATTATTACGCATCAACGTGCAAACCAAAAGTAGAACGCAACAAATCGATGGCGGGATTTATTTCTTTTAATCGATTATAACGGTCTTGGTCGTTTAGGTTTCTTTTGATTTCGATGCTCTCGTTTACAATTACATCAATAGTGATTTCGTGATTGTGCAAATGCCCTTTCAGGTGTCCTAAAAGTCCGTGTTTCTGACTTTCAAAATCCAGTTTAGAACCTTCGTTGGGTAATTCAATTGTAATTCTTGTACCGTCTAATTTTGGGTCGTTAATCAACAATAACGATTCCATAATTCTATAGCCTTTACTGCCTAATTTTTGGGCATATTTTGTCCATTGCAACAACATTTCGGTTTCTGTAAAAGCTTCTGTAGGAGTATGAACCACTTCTTTTACAATCGATTTGCTACTTTCTTCTAATGCTTTTTTGGCACGAATACTCGATAACGAAAAAGCCGAAATTTTAGGCTCGTCTGTACTTAAAACAGGCGCAATTGGTGTTGCAATTACTGGTTTTTCTACTGTTGCTTCTGTGTTTTGAGTTGTTTCAGTAACTGGTGGAGCAACTACAGGAGTTTCTGTTGCAGAGGCAATAACAGGCTTAACTACTTCGGTTATCGAATAGTCATTTTTACGGAAATAAGTAGGCGGAATTATGAAAGACTCAGCTTTTTTTTTTCTCCATCAAAAGTGATAGAGGCCAATTGCATCAAACAAAGTTCGACTAGTAAGCGCTGATTTTGACTGACTTTGTATTTCAAATCACAGTCATTGGCAATTTCGATTCCTTTTAATAAGAAGTCGGCACTGCATTTTTGAGCTTGTACACCATAAAGTTGTTGCGCTTGTTCTCCCATTTCTAACAAACTTAGGGTAGATGGAGTTTTTGCCACCAATAAATCTCTAAAGTGAGAAGCAAGACCTGATACAAAATGATGCGCATCAAAACCTTTAGATAAAATAGCATTGAAAGCCAATAATAAATCTGGAATTTTATTCTCCAAAACCAAATCGGTGATGTTGATGTAGGTTTCGTAATCTAAAACATTTAGATTTTCGGTAACGGCTTGTCTTGTCAAGTTGGTGCCACAAAACGAAACCACACGGTCAAAAATAGACAGCGCATCACGCATCGCTCCATCTGCTTTTTGAGCAATAATGTGCAACGCATCATCTTCAAATTGAATGCCTTGACTTTCGGCAACATCAGCTAAGTGTTCTTTCGCGTCTTTTACCGTAATACGTTTGAAATCAAAAATCTGACAGCGAGACAAAATCGTTGGAATGATTTTGTGCTTTTCTGTAGTAGCCAAAATAAAAATGGCGTGTTTTGGTGGCTCTTCTAATGTTTTCAAGAAAGCATTAAACGCCGCCGAAGACAACATATGCACCTCGTCGATGATGTACACTTTGTATTGTCCGGTTTGCGGTGGAATTCGAACTTGGTCAATCAAATTTCGAATATCGTCCACCGAGTTGTTCGAAGCCGCATCCAACTCAAATACGTTGAACGCAAAATCTTCTTCGGGGTCATCATAACCGGGTTGGTTAATTTTACGAGCCAAAATTCTAGCGCAAGTCGTTTTTCCCACACCACGTGGTCCTGTAAACAACAAAGCCGAAGCCAAATGGTTGTTTTCTATAGCATTCAGTAGCGTATTGGTAATCGCTTTTTGACCTACAACATCCTTAAATGTTTGCGGGCGATATTTACGTGCAGATACTATAAATTGTTCCATTGTTGTCCTATGATTCGAAAGCAAATATAGCTTTTTTGTTTATTTCTTGATGTTCAAAATGGTTTATTTGCCAAAAAATCTTTTCAATTTTCTAATATCCCATTGACAATCAAAATAATGATGCAGCAAACGATATGCTAGCTGATTTTTCTATCGCATTCTTTAATTTGAAAGATGATTAGGAGCAGCAATTCCCGTTATCATTCACGAGTCGTCCTGCTCTTCGCTATATCTTTTTTAGTTCACAGGTTACAAAAACCTGTGAACTAAAAAAGGATGCCGCTACGATCAGGGCTATTTAAGACCTTCTCTTTTTCATAAGGCGTTTACAATCTATTTTAACTAGTTGGGTGCAATTATTTTTAACCACATAGCAACATAGAATTTTTTAGTTTTAAAAAGAACTCAATAGACGTTTTACTATTCACATAGTCAATCTATGTGAAAAATAGAGTTATTTCTATTGGTTATCAGATGCTTGATAGTAAATCTATGTTCCTCCTATGTGGTTAAATTTTTATTTGTATCTCCCCAAACGGATTATAACTTAATTACATCTAGCCAGTAATTTTAATAAACTAAAATTCAGAATGAAACCAACTACTAGTATATCCGCAAAGTAAATAGCCCTTATAAAATTGACTTTAACAAGGAAATCAAGTTTAAAAAAGTTACTTTTGCACCGCAGACCGCCTTATCGTCGCCCCGATTTATCGGGGGGGAGGAAAGTCCGGACACCACAGAGAAGCATAGCGGGTAACACCCGTCGGTTTGGTCTTTACGGACTAAATTAGGACAAGTGCAACAGAAAGTATGTACAGGTAATGCTGTAGTGAAACCAGGTAAACTCTATGCGGTGAAATATCAAGTATATCAGCATTTAAGGGCTTCTCGTTCGTTGCTGAAGGGTAGATAGCTTGAGCTTACAAGTAATTGTAAGTCTAGATAAATGATAAGGGTTTCGAGTTTTCGAGATACAGAATCCGGCTTATAGGTCTGCATTTTTTTTAAGTTTTACCCTATATATTTGGTTTTACTATTTTAAGTAGTATTGTACTAACAAAAAACAACTGTTATTTTTGAACCATTTAAGGCATTTAAGGTCATATAAGTTTGATAAACATACAGCTCTTATTTTTCTATCTCCAATACAACTAAAGAACATAGACGTACTTTTAAATAGCTAATTGGTTCATTTTTCCATTCTTATATGACCTTCAATGCCTTATATGGTTGTTTTTTTGTTTGTGTGAATATCCAAATAGTTTAGGGAAGCACCAAAAAAAAGCCTTTGCATAGCAAAGACTCTATATTTTTATTCTTCTTCTTCTTCTGAATCGGTTACTTCAAAATCGTCGTCGTCTAATTCTTCTTCGTCATCGGTATTGTTGAATTCAAAGAAGCTAAAAAACGAACCACCATAACTTTTTTGAAACGAAAAATTATCCAAATGCTCCATTTTCGTGTATTTAGAATGCTCGATAATCATCATCCCGTCTTCGTTGAGTAAGTTTTTTTCAAAAACCAAAAGCACCACTTTTTCAAAAGTAGCTTGGTCCAAACCGTATGGCGGGTCGGCAAAAATGATATCGTAAGTGGTTTTGCAGTTTTCTAAAAACTTAAACACATCGCTCTTGGTGGCCGCAATCGTAAAATCATATTCAGCAGCCACTTGTTTGATGAATTTTACACAACCAAAATCACCATCCACTGAAGTAATTGGATAACTTCCTCTTGAAGCAAATTCGTAGCTGATGTTTCCGGTGCCAGAGAATAAATCCAACACTTTCAATCCTTCAAAATTAAAATGATTGTTCAACACATTGAATAAAGCTTCTTTACTCATATCGGTAGTGGGACGCACCGGCAGGTTTTTTGGCGGTTGAATGCGTCTTCCTTTGTATTTTCCTGAAATGATTCTCATGAGTTGAATAGTATAAAATGTTGTCTGTTGATGGCTTCTGAAAAAGAATTACTACGTTGCAAACTGCTCGCATCAAAAAGAGAAATGTTTCGGATGTATTGGTAAGCTAGTTGGTAGTAAGGACTTTCTTCGTTAATATTTCCCATAATTTCCAATGGAAAATTTTCTGGATTTAAACTCAATTGCTCGGCTGTAAAGAGAATATAATACAAGAAATCTTCGGGTGTGGCGTATTCAAAGGAATTGAAAAGCAATAGCTGCTGGTTTTGCACCACTATGATTTCAAAATGACCGGTATTGAAATGAACGACCATTTTTTTATTGTCATTATTTTTGGAAGCTTCTAAAATTTTGGTAACCAAAATACTGTTAGCGTGCTTGTAATCAAAGGAACCAAATTGGTCAATAAAGAAATTATTGATGTTCACATACGGAATGTAAACTGTATTCATTTCGTAATTGGCAATGGTATCGTAAGCAAAAAAATCGGTTTCGAACACTTTGGTGTTGTATTGCAAATAACTTCCTAAATAATTCTCATCAAATAGGGCAGTGGGCACAAAAGTAGATAAAGTATTGTTGTGAATGACTACGATTTCATCATAGGTATCCTTTAATTCAGGAAAATCGCTAAACGCATCGGCAAAAAGTTCTTCAATTTTGGTCGCTTTATGAAAGGTGTCAAAATGAACTTCGTTGTAAGAAAGGATTTTTTTATTTAAAGTGTCGAAACAACAAAAAGACAAACCTGTCAATGATACTTGAAGTGCTAATTTTTTGTATTTTTTTTCGGTGATACTCATCTTTTTTTGATTTTTTTCGACTACGCAAACTTACAAATTTTAATAGCAATAACAATAGCCAAATTCAAGGCGTAATGCAATCTTAATGGTAATTATAAAACCCGTTGGGTGAAATTATTTTTTACCACATAGAATCATAGAATTTGTAGTTTTTTTAAGAGAAATAAATAGACGTTTTACTATTCACATAGCTCATCTATGTGAGAAATAGTGCTATTTCTGTTTTTTTCTATGTTGATTTGCTATTAATCTATGGCTCTATGTGGTTTAGTTTTTATTTTATTAGAATTTCACCCAACGGGTTAATTATAAAATAAAATTACACAAAATTAAAGGGTTAGCACTTTTTCAATCAACTAATAAAATTTCAGCATTTATGCCTTTGACAAAAATGAAATTGCCTTTGAAAATTGTCTATGTAATAGAAAACTTTCCGTTACTTTGTATCCAAATTTCACTCCATGAATTCCTCTCAGTTTTATAGTTTTTTGCAGAAAAATTTTCCTTTTCAGCCCACATACCAGCAGGATATTTTTTTTCAGAAAATTGCTATTTTTTTAACTGAAATTGAGAACAATACCATTTTTGTCTTAAAAGGTTACGCAGGAACAGGAAAAACTACGGTAATTTCAACTCTTGTGAATAGCTTGTCGGGCATTAACAAAAAAGCCGTTTTATTAGCTCCAACGGGTCGAGCGGCCAAAGTAATTGCTAATTATTCTGAAAAACCAGCTTTTACGATTCATAAGAAAATCTATTTTCCTAAAAAAACATCTGGAGGAGGCGTTTCTTTTACCTTGCAACCTAACAAACATAAAAACACCATTTTTATCGTCGATGAAGCTTCTATGATTTCGGATACCAATTCGGATTCGAAATTGTATGAAAATGGCTCACTCTTAGATGATTTGATTTCGTATGTGTATTCGGGAACCAATTGTAAGATGATTCTTTTGGGAGATACCGCACAGTTGCCTCCAGTAAATTTAGACATTAGTCCCGCCTTAGATATTGATACTTTATCGCTTCACTATAATAAAGAAATTGACCATATCGAACTCGATGAAGTGATGCGTCAAGAAGAAAACTCAGGTATTTTATACAATGCAACGGCTTTGCGTGAATTACTAAATGATGCCTTTGTGACCGAGTATCAATTTGATTTGAAAAAATTTAAGGATATCGTCCGTCTCGTGGATGGATACGATATTCAAGATGCAATACATTCGGCTTATAGTAATTATAGCATCGAGGATACCGCATTTATTGTGCGTTCCAACAAAAGAGCGAATCAGTACAACGAGCAAATTCGAGCTAAAATATTAGACAAAGAAAGCGAATTGGCTACAGGTGATTTTTTGATGGTGGTCAAGAACAATTACTTTTGGTTGAAAGATTCTGACGAAGCTGGTTTTGTAGCCAATGGTGATATTATTGAAGTATTAGAGATATTCGCAATCAAAGAATTATACGGTTTCAAATTCGCGAAAGTCAAAATCCGAATGGTCGATTATCCGAACCAAAAACCTTTGGAAACCGTTTTATTATTGGATACCATAAAAAGCGAATCTCCTTCTTTAACTTATGAAGAATCGAACAGATTGTACCAAGAAGTGATGAAAGATTACGAAGGCGAGACCAAATACAAACAGTTTCAGAAAGTCAAAAACAACGAGTATTTTAACGCACTTCAAGTTAAGTTTTCCTATGCCATCACTTGTCATAAATCGCAAGGTGGGCAGTGGAATACCGTTTTTATAGAACAGCCGTATTTACCCAACGGAATCGACACCGATTATATTCGCTGGTTGTACACCGCAATGACACGTGCCAAAAATAAGCTATATTTGATAGGATTTAAAGACGATAGTTTTGTAGACTAAATAAAATGAAACAAAAAATAGCACATATTGCTTTGTTAGTGGCTGATTATGATGAAGCCATTTCGTTTTACGTAGATAAATTGCATTTTGATTTGATTGAAGATACTGCCTTGTCTGAAACTAAGAGATGGGTTTTAGTAGCACCTAAAGGAAGTCAAGAGTTTAGTTTATTGTTAGCCAAAGCTGATGGTAATTTTCAAAAACAAAATATAGGTAATCAATCGGGTGGGCGTGTTTTCTTATTTTTAAATACAGATAATTTTGATAGAGATTATCAGAATTTAAAAGATAATAATATCGAAATTGTACGTGAACCCAAAACCGAAGACTATGGTAAAGTTCTTGTTTTTAAAGACATCTACGGAAATCTGTGGGATTTGATTCAACGAAATAACTAAAAGGTATGCGAAGTATAAACGATTTAGATAAAATAGCCAGTTCTTTTTCGACTACCGAGAAGATGCCAGTTTTGTTTTTAGGTCACGGCAGTCCAATGAATGCAATCGAAGAAAATCAGTTTGTTACCGGTTTTCGCAATTTAGCCCAAAACTTACCCAAACCTAATGCTATTTTGTGTGTTTCGGCTCATTGGTTTACCAAAGGTTCAAAAGTTACCGCTATGGAAATGCCTAAAACCATTCACGATTTTGGTGGTTTCCCAAAAGAGTTGTTTGAAGTACAATATCCCGCTCACGGAAGTCCTGAATTAGCTACGATTACTCAAGAATTATTGCTTCCTACAGTGGTTGAATTAGACCATCATTGGGGATTAGACCACGGCGCTTGGAGTGTAATCAAACATTTATATCCAAAGGCTGATATTCCTGTCATTCAATTGAGTATAGATTATTCAAAACCCACTGAATATCATTTTCAATTGGCGCAACAATTGAGTCGTTTGCGTGAAAAAGGTATTTTAATTATTGGTAGTGGTAATATCATTCATAATTTGCGTTTAGTGGATTTTTATAATTTTGAGAAAGATGATTATGGCTATGATTGGGCTATTGAAGCTAGAGCTAGAATTAATTCACTTTTACTAGATGGCAATTTTCAACCATTATTGGAGTATGAAAAACAAAGTCAAGCGTTTCAATTGGCTATTCCAACTCCCGAACATTTTTTGCCTTTAATCTATACTTTGGGGTTAAAAGACAAAAGCGAAGAAATACAATTATTCAATGATAAATTAGTAGCGGGTTCGTTAAGTATGACCTCGGTTCGAATTGGCTAAAGTATTTAGTAACATTGGAAAGTATGTATTTTATATATTTGTTCAATCAAATTTTAAATTCAAAAAAAGTTCACCTCTTAGCGCCTTTACGGCAATAAAAATAAAACAATGAAAATAATAGCAGTCATTCCCGCTCGTTACGCATCCACACGATTTCCTGCAAAATTAATGCAAGATTTAGGAGGAAAAACAGTGATTAGAAGAACTTATGAAGCCGCAATGAACACCCAACTTTTTGATGATGTGTTTGTGGTAACCGACTCCGATTTAATTTATAACGAAATTGTATCAAACGGCGGAAAAGCCATTATGAGTATCAAAGAACATGAGTCGGGGAGTGACCGTATTGCAGAAGCTGTTGAAAATCTAAACGTAGATATCGTGGTCAATGTGCAAGGTGATGAACCATTCATAAATGCCGAACCTTTAGCAAAAGTAATTGAAGTATTTAAAAACGACACCAACCAACAAGTAGATTTGGCTTCCTTGATGCGAGAAATTACAAATGAAAATGAAATCAATAATCCAAACAATGTGAAAGTGGTGGTGGACCAAAATGGTTTTGCTTTATATTTTTCACGTTCTGTAATTCCTTATCCAAGAGAGATTAATGTTGGTGTGCGCTACATGCAGCATATCGGTATTTATGCTTTTAGGAAACAAGCCTTATTGGATTTTTACAGTTTGCCAATGAAATCACTTGAAGCGTCTGAAAAACTAGAACAACTTCGTTATTTAGAATTCGGCAAACGAATCAAAATGGTAGAAACAACTCATGTTGGTATTGGTATAGATACTGCCGAAGATTTAGAAAAAGCCAGACAGTTACTTCGTGATTTATAATTATTTTTTTTTATTCACGAAGCTATTATCTGAGTTCAACTAATTTTATGAAAAAGAGCTACACTATTTTCTTTTGCTCACTGCTAACAGTTTTAGTTGGCTGTAGTGGCTTGCGAAACAATCCATTAAGAGAAACCTTAAAAACACCGAAAGGGATTATTCATCAAGTAATTCAAAATCCTGAAGAGTATGAGGTTCAAATCATTTATTCTCAAATTAAACGAGCTGCTAACGGAAAGGTTTCTTTTATTGATTTTAAGTATAATGTAGATGCAAATCAATATTTCTATCCTGCCAGCACGGTTAAATTTCCTATTGCAGTTATGGCTTTAGAGAAGTTAGATGCCATTCCAAATACTTCTGTAAATTCTACATTTTCCATTGGTGATGAAGCAACCCAGTGGAAAGTTTCAGAAGAAGTTTCAAAGTTGTTTGCGGTAAGTGATAATGAGGCCAGTAATCATTTATTTGAATTTATTGGCTTTGATGATTTGAACAATGGTATGAAAAATAAGGGTTTGTCACCATTTAGAATCACTCATCGATTATCGACTCCAAATTCTGGTAGTAGAGTAATACAACCTATCACTTTATATAAAGACGATGGTACAGTTATGAAATTTCCATCAACTCAAACAAAAGCATTTGTTCCCTTGAAGTTAAAAGGAATTCAAAAAGGAAAGGGGTATTTAGATGGTGAGGAAATCATTCAAAAACCATTCGATTTTTCATCAAAAAACTATTACCCTTTAGAGACATTGCATAATACACTGAAAAGAATTGTCTTTCCGGAAGCTTTTGAGGAAAAAGAGCGATTCAAGCTGTCAGAAAAAAGCAGAGAATTTATATTATTTTCGATGCAAAACTTGCCAAGAAATGCAGGTTATGACCCAAAAGAATATTTTGATGGGTATTGTAAGTTTTTTATGTTTGGTGATACGAAAGAACCTATTCCTGATTACATTAAAATTTACAACAAAGTTGGTGAAGCCTACGGAACACTTACAGATTGTGCGTATATCGTTGATTCGAAGAACAACATTGAGTTTTTAGTATCGGCCACTATTTTGGTAAATAAAGACAAAATATTTAATGATGGAATTTACGAATACGATTCGATTGGATTTCCTTTTTTAGCAGAACTCGGTCGACAATTGTATCAAAAAAGTAAGCAATAATCTAGTTTAAGGTTAACGCTCCTAAAATTTCCTCAAACAAGAAAGGTCCTCCGGGATATTTAGCTGTATAATCCAAGTTCATCCATACTTGTCCGCGTTCATCAATATGATAATGTAATTGTTTGTTGGCGCTTTCCCTTGGGAATAATTCATTTTTGATTAAATAATTCACTTTTTCCAAATCTTCCATAGAACCAATTAATATTTCGGGATAAATGTGTCCTTTGGTATGAATTAATCTTGGAGTACCTCCAATTGCTCTAACACAAGCTGCCATAAGAATGGAATGGTCATCACAATCGCCAGAGAAATACATCAAAGATTCTGTTGCTGTAGCAATATAATCGCCTTCTTTAGGGTCGTGAACGTAATTCCAACGCGAATTAATTTCCTTGAAAACTGCAAAACACTGAATAATAGTTCGGTAATCGCTATATCCTTTTAGATTTCGAAAGTGCTTTGTAGTAGCCATAATGGCAAAATTCCTAACTTTTGGATTTTGATATTCAATGGCGCTCAAAATTTTAGATTTATTAGGAAAGGGAAGCAGTTTGGCAATGATAATATCTTGAGGGTAAGGACTGTCAGACATAGTATAGACCATTGAATTGTAATCTTCAACGACACTGTTAAAGCCATAATTTCCAAAAATGCTGCCATAAATAAGAACAAAAAAATAAATGAGAATGGCAATCATCATAAAGGTTCTCATAGCGTTAAGAACGAAATGAATAACAATGAAGACCAACAAGAATATAAGAATTCGGTCTAAATTAAAAGGCCAATTGAAATCAATAACATTGTGATGAATAATGATAAAAATAGGGAAGGTGATGACCAAGTTCAAAAAAGATATAATAATAATGTCCCAAGGTTTCTTGACTTGAAGTTGGGTTTTTAGCTTATTTAAATCAATTTTTTTTGGGTCTATCATATCTTAAAAAAGGAGTACGATTATACCACTTTTACTATTTCAGCAAATGTACTTTTTTTATCAATAATTCCGAGTTCTAACAATTGATTTTGGACATTGTTTAACACATTTTCACTTAATTGATTTTGTGACCATTCGGTTAAAGCTAGCCATTTTTCGAGGTCTTCTTCTTTTTGATGAAAACGTACTGCTAGCTTTTTAATGATATTGGGTAATGATTTAAAATTTAAAGTGTTGGAGTTAATTACTTCAAGTATTTTTGTAATTATTTCAGGGTTTTGATTTAGAATTTCTTCTCGAACAGCAACAACAAAACAAGGCCAAGGTGTGGGGCAATCAGCTATTCTCCTAAAAATTCCTTTGTCTACAAGAGGTTGTGTCATGAATCGTTCCCACATAAAGTAATCAGCAGTACCTTCAGTCAAAGCAGTAACGGCACCATCAATCGTATTGACAATTTCAAATGACAAGGAATTAGCGTCCCATTTTTGATTACCTGCATTGACATAAGCCATTAATTGGGAACCAGAACCTATTCTTGAAATGGCAGCTTTCGTACCTTCAAGTTGCGCCAAGTTCTCGTATTTAGACTGTGCTGCGACATGAATTCCCCAAATCAAAGGAGTTTCAACATACACTTGAACGATTTTTGAAGGATTGCCTACGGTAATATCTTTTACGATACCTTCGGTTAAAATAATAGCAATATCCGTACTTCCATCGCGAAGCATTTGACACATTTTACCGGTGCCTTCTGGAACATCCGTCCATTGCAAATCGATAGCTTCTTTTTTAAAATCTCCATTCTCAATGGCTAAATGCCAAGGTAAATTAAAATGTTCTGGAACACCAGCTATTCGTATTGTTGTCATTTATTTTTGATTTGGATTAAATAGTTGCCACCATTTCCAATTGATGCCATCTTCAGCCGTATATTCTTCTACAAATTGCATCCCACATTTGCTTAAAATATGATTGGAAGCACCATTTTGAGCGTGTGTGTAAGCATTCATTTCTTGTATTTGCATTTGATTAAAACCATACTCCAGCCAAAATTTTGTGGCTTCCGTGGCGTAGCCCTTGTTCCAAAAGCGTTCGTCCAAACGGTATCCGTAATCGTAAAAATTAGTATTTCCGTTTTCTATATGGTCGTTGATGAACTTAATACCTGTCCAACCGATGAATTGTCCGTCTTCTTTTAAAAAAGTAGCAAAGCGGCCAATTTTATTGGTTGCATACTGTTTTTGAAGCGATTCAATCACCGGATAGATTTCTGTAATATTTTGAACGGGTTTGTTCCATAAATATTTATGAACATTAGGATTGGAATCCATAATAAACATGACTTCGGCATCGTCAAGCGTAAATGGGCGAAGAATTAATCGGTCAGTTTCGAGAAGTACATCCATTTGTGGTAATTATTGGGCTAGTTTATTGAGCGTATACAAAATAAGTTCGTCTACAGCTTTATAAGGATCTTGGCTAAAAGTTCCGTTCGCGCGGTTGGCAATGATGGCATTCATAGATAAGCAATGATGTCCTAGTAATTTACCGAGTCCATAAATAGCACTGGTTTCCATTTCTAGATTGGTAATGCGATGCCCTTCAAAACTAAAGGAATCCATTTTAGAATTCAATGCTGAATCTTGAATTCCTAAACGCAACACACGTCCTTGTGGACCATAAAAACCACCAGCCGTTGCCGTAATTCCTTTATGAATTTGTTCACTTTCAATTAATTGCTCCAACTCAGTGGAACAACCAATAACATAAGGTGTTCCTTTTTTTAAATCCCAGTGGGTATGTTCGATAAAGGCTTTTTCCAAACGAGTTTCAGAAATTGAATCAATCAAATAGGAGCGAAGCATATTGTCTAATCCTAGTCCGTATTGCGCCATCACAAAATGATCTACAGGAATATCTGCTTGCAGAGAACCTGAAGTTCCAATTCTGATGATTCGTAACGCTGTTAGGGTGTCTTTTATCTTTCTGGTTTTTAAATCGATATTGACTAAAGCGTCTAGTTCGTTGAGTACAATATCTATATTATCTGGACCAATTCCAGTAGAAATTACACTAATTCGCTTGCCTTTATAGGTTCCGGTTTGCGTTTTGAATTCTCTTTTTTGAACGGTAAACTCAATAGCATCAAAGTGCTTAGTGATTTTTTCTACACGATCTTGATCACCCACAAACAGAATTGTAGTTGCAATTTGTTCTGGCTTTAAGTTAAGATGATAGACACTACCATCAGGGTTGAGTATTAATTCGGAATCTTTTATCATAACCTATGTTTAAATTGTTTGAGCTTTAATCGTTTAATGTTGTTAAACTGAGTATTAAAGCCTGCATTCTGAGGACTAAAAGTACGTGCTTTTGTGTTTTTTATCTGTTAAACTGAATACTAAAAGCTGCATACTGAACACTTACTATTTACCCTCCAACTCTTTTTGTTTTAAAGCCTTTCTCTTTTAAAAGGGCCATAATTTTATCGCGGTAATCCCCTTGAATGATAATTGCTCCTTCTTTGAAAGTACCGCCAACACTCAATTTTGTTTTTATTTCTTTGGCTAGAATTTTGAAATCTTCATCGGTTCCTTCATAGCCTTCTATAATGGTGGTGGCTTTGCCTTTTCGTTTTTCGTATTTGCAAATCATCGGTTCTTTTTGCACGTACAATTCGTGTGCTACTTCCTCAACGGGTTCGTCTGGAAGGGGTTGATGATCTGGAAAAAGATGTTTTAATTGGTCTTGTAAATCCATTTTTTGTGTTTTGTGTATGTTTTTGAACGCTGATGCCGCGGATTTTTCAGATTTATGAAGTTTTATTTTCTATTATTTTGATATACTTTTCTAATGAATTCTGGTTTTTTACCAAAGTTTAAAAGTAATCCAACTTCACAAGAAGTTGCTTTTAAATAATTTAGTATTTGAAATTCATTTGCTTCAACCAAATAATCTTGCGCTTTTAATTCTAAAATTACTAAATCATTTACAATAATGTCGGCAAAATAATCCCCAACTTCAATCTCTTTATAATAAACTTTGATTTTCTTTTGAGCTTCTACGTGAAATCCATTTGCTTTAAGTTCATAATACAAAGCATTTTGATACACTCTTTCTAGAAAACCGTATCCTAACTCATTGTAAACTTCAAAAAATATCTTTAGTATTGACTTAGTTAATTCTTGATGTAAAATACTACTCATAAATAATTAATCAGCTTAAATCTATAAAATCCGCGTTATCTGCGTTCCATTTTTTATAAAAACAAAAAGACATCAAGCGAGCTTGACATCTTTTCTATAGAAAAAATAAAAACTATTTTTTGATTAAACCTAAATCTACCAAGCGCTCATACAAATAATCGCCAGCAGTGATATCATCAAACAATTTAGGGTGTTGGTCATCGATACAATTTTCCAAGCAATTTAGCTTCATATCGCTAACAGGATGCATAAAAAACGGGATAGAATAACGTGAGGTTCCCCATAATTCTCTTGGTGGATTCACTACTTGATGAATGGTTGATTTTAAACGATTATTGGTGTGACGGGATAACATATCACCAACATTAATCATTAATTCGTCAGGTTGTGCCATAGCATCAATCCATTCGCCATCGTGATTTTGCACTTGCAACCCTTTTCCTTGAGCACCCATTAATAGGGTAATCAAATTAATATCTCCGTGAGCTGCTGCACGAACGGCGCCGTCTTTTGGCTCATCTGTGATTGGCGGATAATGAATAGGTCGCAAAATGCTATTACCATCTTTTACGTATTGGTCAAAGTAAAATTCGTCCAAACCAATAAACAAGGCTAATGCTCTTAGAACATAAACTCCGGTTTTCTCCAACATTTGATAGGCTTCTTTTCCAACTGTATTAAAATTGGCTAATTCTGAAACTTCAACATTGGCAGGATATTCACCAGCGTATTTTGAACCTTCGCTTACATATTGGCCAAAATGCCAAAATTCTTTCAAATCTCCAGCTGAGCGTCCTTTGGCATGTTCTTTTCCAAAAGAAATATAGCCTCTTTGTCCACCAATACCTGGAATTTCATATTTTTCTTTTACTTCGAGAGGAAGTGAAAAAAAGTTACGAACTTCGGTATACAAGTTCTCAACTAATTCGTCATTCAAAAAATGACCTTTTAATGCTACGAAGCCTATTTCTTCGTAAGCGGTTCCGATTTCATTTACAAATTTTTGTTTACGTTTCGGGTCATCCGAAAGGAAATCACGCAAGTCAACACTAGGAATGTTTTGCATATTATTTGAATTTTGATAATTTAGAAGCTTTTTAAAACTTCTAGTTACAAATGTAAAGAATATTTTCAATTCTGACTTTTTAAAAAATCACTTGAAAATCAAATAATATAACAAAAATAACCAAAACTGTTATATTTTTATATCTTTGAAGCACTCATAAAAATCGAAAACCATGACTTTTGATAGAAAAGAACTTAGCAACGAACAATTAATTAGTCTCTATAAAAAAATACTACTTCCTAGACTTATTGAGGAAAAAATGTTAATCTTGATACGACAAGGTAAAGTATCCAAATGGTTTTCAGGCATTGGTCAAGAAGCTATTGCTGTAGGTATTACCGCTGCTTTAGACCAAGATGAGTATATTTTGCCAATGCACAGAAATTTAGGAGTTTTTACAGGAAGAGCTATTCCATTACACCGATTATTTTCTCAATGGCAAGGTAAAGCAAATGGTTTTACAAAGGGCAGAGATCGCAGTTTTCATTTCGGTACCCAAGAATATAAAATTATTGGAATGATTTCGCATTTGGGACCTCAATTGGGGGTGGCCGATGGGATTGCTTTGGCCAATACTTTAAAAAAGAATAATAAAATTACAGCTGTTTTTACAGGAGAAGGAGCGACAAGTGAAGGCGACTTTCACGAAGCTTTAAATATTGCCGCTGTTTGGGATTTACCCGTTCTTTTTGTCATTGAAAACAATGGTTATGGCCTTTCTACGCCAACTAATGAACAATACCGTTGTGAAAATTTAGCCGACAAAGGAAAAGGTTACGGTATGGAAAGTCATATTGTGGATGGAAATAATATTTTGGAAGTTTTTACTTTGATTAGTGAATTAAAAGCTTCGATGGTTGAGCGTCCACGTCCTATTTTACTAGAGTTTAAAACCTTTAGAATGCGAGGCCACGAAGAAGCAAGCGGTACTAAATATGTTCCTCAAGAGTTGATGGATTTATGGGCAGTGAAAGACCCAGTTGTGAATTATAAAGACTTTTTACTTCAAAATGGTATTCTTACAGAAGCAGAAGATGCTGAAATCAAAGCAAAAATAAAACAGGAAATCGATACCGATTGGGCTTTGGCGAATGCCGAACCGGAAATTGAAGCTAGTTTCGACGAAGAGTTAAATGATGTTTATAAACCCTACGTTGCTGAAATTGTTGAACCATCAGGAGCTACCGAAAATATTCGTTTTATAGATGCCATTAGTCAAGGATTAAAACAATCTATGCAGCGCTATGAAAACTCAGTTATCATGGGGCAAGATATTGCTGAATATGGAGGTGCTTTTAAAATAACCGATGGTTTTGTGGCTGAATTTGGTAAAGAACGCGTTCGGAATACGCCTATTTGCGAAAGTGCAGTAGTCTCTGCCGCTATGGGATTGTCCATTAATGGATACAAAGCCATTATGGAAATGCAATTTGCAGACTTTGTTTCTACAGGTTTTAATCCTATTGTGAATCTTTTGGCTAAATCGCATTATCGTTGGTTAGAAAAAGCCGATGTTGTTGTCCGAATGCCTTGCGGTGGAGGAACTCAAGCTGGTCCTTTTCATTCCCAAACCAATGAAGCTTGGTTTACCAAAACACCGGGATTAAAAGTAGTGTATCCTGCTTTTCCTTATGATGCCAAAGGATTATTAAACGAATCCATTAATGACCCTAATCCGGTTTTATTTTTCGAACATAAATTATTATACCGTTCTATTTACCAAGAGGTTCCGAAGGAGTATTACACGCTTCCTTTAGGTAAAGCAGCTCTTTTAAAAGAAGGGGAACAAATCACCATTATTGCTTTTGGAGCGACTGTTCATTGGGCATTAGAAACCTTAGATAAAAATCCACAGCTTAGTGCTGATGTGATTGATTTACGAACCTTGCAACCGTTGGATACCGAAACCATTTTTGCTTCTGTAAAGAAAACAGGAAAGGCAATTATTGTTCAAGAAGACAGTCTTTTCGGAGGAATTGCGAGTGATTTGTCCGCATTGATTATGGAAAATTGTTTTGAATATTTGGATGCGCCAGTAAAACGAGTAGCCAGTTTGGATTCACCTATACCTTTTACCAAGGCGCTGGAAGACCAATATTTACCAAAAGGTAGATTCGAAAAAGAATTGCTGGATTTAATAGCATATTAATTTATTTTTGTATCCCAAAAATAATAGATTATGAAACCTCTCAAAGAAAAACTTTTAATTCAGGATGCTACAATTCATAAAGTACAGTACGATACAGAGTGGTTTTTCAATTTGGAGGATATGGCTTTTTACCTAAAAGAAGACCTTTCGGAGGTGGAATGGATTTATTTGCCAATGATGATAGAAGGCGAGCAGGAAATTGTGAAATGCTGTACGTTTGAAGATATTCTGAGGGGTAGAAAAGAACTATAAATAAAAAGGAGGTTAATCACTACCTCCTTTTTTGGCTATCTATTATTTATTTTGGCTTTTTCTTTAATGATATCGCTAATTTTTCTGTTTTCAATTTTGCTTTCTAGCCACGAAATGATATCCAAGTATAAGAAAGCTCTTTTTTCATAGGTATTCTTGTCGAGTTCAACAAAACGCTCTTTCATTTTTATAAACTCCTTTTTGATATCACTTGGATAAATCGAGTTTAAGTTTTTCATAAAACGAATAATTTCTTTTTGCACTTCATGCAAATCATTCATCTTAATCAAAAATTTATAGGTGTTTTTGATTTGGTTTTCGATGTAAAAATCTTTGCCTAATTCATAATGAGCAATTAAGCATAAAAGCCTAGAAAAACACATCAAATCCTCACGCATCGATAAGTTTTTGTTGTTAATTATTTTTTCAAGATAATTGATGCATTCTGCATATTTTTCGTTACCAAAGTAAATAGAAGCTATTTTGTAATAAAACAACATCTCATGATGCTCATCCAGATGGTCGCTATGAATTTTTAGTTTATTCAAAATCTCAGGAATCAAATATTCACTTTCTACAAATGAACCTTCTAAAATGTGATAATTGAGTTTGTTGTTATACAAATACAGAAAGGACAAGCAAGCAATATTGTCGTTGATTGGAAAACGAGCATCTTTGATGGTTTCTTCGAGTAAAACCAAGTATTTTTTGAACTTTGATTTGTACTTCAGCATGTATAATGACTCCAAAAGATAATTATTGCCTTTTAAGAAAAAAACAGGATTCAAATAAATCATATTGGGATTGTCATAAAACAAGGTCACCCATTTAAAGGCATATTTATAACTGGCCAAAAAGTCCTGAACTAAGAAACTACGCCACAAATTGGCATTATAAAACCAATATTTTTCTCTAAAACCAAATTTACCTTCGTCTAATTTGGAAATATGTTTTTTGAAATAATCATCAATGTATTTGTACTCGGCATCACTTTTTACATAACCAGTTTTTAGCATCGTTCCGTATAGCTGCAAGGAAAGATTGGATAGTTTACTCGAAATGGTATTACGATAATTCAATTCTTTGGCCTGTACCACTAATTCGTCTGCACGTCCTTGAATACTTCGCGTGATGTATTGTGACTCGATTAGTTTTTCAAATTCAACAATTTCAAAAGCCATATACTTTTCATCATTTTCAATGGCTAAAGCTTTAGTTTTATCTAAAATTTTCAAGCTTTGTTTATACAATCCTTTGTTGTATAAAATCACTGCAAAATCAATTTGTTCACGCAATTGATAACGAATATTTTGACTTGGAATGTTTAAGCGAATGCTAACAAGGATTTGTTTGTACAAATACGACTTCAAATTGGATAATTGCACTTTTTTGATTAATCCATTCTTTAAAATCATTTTTTCATCATAGACTTCTGATTTGTCCAAAATATTGAAAAGCTCGATGAATTTAGTATTTGAACTAGTCTCCAATCGACTGGCAAAAATTTTAAATTGACGTTTTTCAGACTTAGAAAGAGACTTAATCAATACAAATAAAAAATCTTTTTGATGGTTAGCCATTGTAAAATAATGTATTTTAAACTATTGAAAATCAATTAATTAAAAACAATTAACTGCTTTTATAAAGAGTATATTTGAATATATTGGTTTTTGTGCTTGTGTAACGAAATCTATTTTTGTTTAGAGATGTGAAATTACATTAAATAAATTAAAATGAATAGAGAGAAAGTTCAAATTTTTGACACCACACTAAGAGATGGAGAGCAAGTTCCTGGATGCAAGCTAGATACCAAACAAAAGCTAGTGATTGCAAATCGTTTAGACGAAATGGGAGTTGATATAATAGAAGCTGGTTTTCCGGTTTCTAGTCCAGGTGATTTTTTATCTGTTTCTGAAATTAGCAAAATTGTAAAAAATGCAACGGTTTGTGGTTTAACCAGAGCCGTAAAAAATGATATAGATGTTGCTGCTGATGCTTTAAGATATGCCAAAAAACCTAGAATTCATACAGGAATTGGCACATCAGATTCGCACGTAATGCACAAATTGAATACGACAAGAGAAGATGTAATCGAAAGAGCAAAAGCTGCCGTTGCACATGCAAAATCATATGTTGAAGATGTGGAGTTTTATGCAGAAGATGCTGGTCGTACCGACAATGAATTTTTGGCACGAGTCTGTGAGGAAGTCATCAAATCGGGTGCAACAGTTTTGAATATCCCAGATACAACTGGTTATTGCTTACCAGAAGAATACGGTGCCAAAATAAAATACTTGAAAGAAAATGTAAAAGGTATTGAAAATGTAATTCTTTCTTGTCATTGTCATAACGATTTAGGAATGGCAACTGCTAATTCTATTTCTGGAGCAATAAACGGAGCCAGACAAATAGAATGTACTATCAACGGTATTGGAGAACGCGCAGGAAACACGGCACTTGAGGAAGTGGTAATGATTTTTAAGCAACATCCTTATTTGAATTTGGATACCAACATTAATACACGACAATTGAATGAAATGAGTCGTTTGGTTTCTGAAAGTATGGGAATGATTGTGCAACCCAATAAAGCAATAGTGGGTGCCAATGCTTTTGCTCATAGTTCAGGAATTCATCAAGATGGGGTGATTAAAAACAGAGCTACTTATGAAATTATGGACCCATTAGACGTTGGCGTCAATGAATCATCCATTATTTTGACAGCAAGAAGCGGTCGTGCTGCTTTGGCATACCGTGCAAAAAAAGTAGGTTATGAACTAACCAAAGTACAATTGGATATTGTTTATCAAGAATTTTTAAAGTTTGCCGACATTAAAAAAGAAGTAGTTGATACCGATATTCATCAAATTATAGCTGCTTGTAAAATAGAAAGCGAGCTAGCAAGAAACTAAACCAAGACTATTAAGACCAAAAGATTATGAATTTAAAAATAGCAGTACTTTCAGGAGATGGAATAGGTCCAGAAGTAACAATGCAAGCTAAAAAAGCTTTAAACGCTATTGGTGTGGTTTACAATCACGAATTTGTTTTTGAAGACGCTTATATTGGTGCAATAGCCATCGAAAAAACAGGGAAGCCACTTCCAGACCAAACTTTGAATTTGTGTAGAAACACAGATTGTATTCTGTTTGGTGCAATCGGAGACCCTATTTATGATAATAACCCTACTGCAAAAGTTCGTCCAGAACAAGGATTATTGAAATTAAGAAAAGAATTAGGATTGTATGCCAATATTCGTCCTATAAAAGCATATCCGCATTTAATGAGTTCTTCTCCTATTAAAAAAGAAGTTTTAGATGGAACTGATTTTGTAGTTTACAGAGAATTGAATGGTGGCTTATATTTTGGCAAAAAAACAACCAACGAAACCGAAACGTATGCTTCGGATTTGTGTGAATATAATGAATCTGAAATTGCTAAAATAACACATTTGGCTTTCAAAGCTGCCCAGGCTAGACGCAAAAAAGTGACATTAGTTGACAAAGCCAATGTATTGGAAACCTCTCGTCTTTGGAGAAGAGTAGTAGCAGAAATAGCTACGGATTATCCAGATGTTGAATTGAATTTCTTGTATGTAGACAATGCAGCAATGCAAATCATTTTGAATCCAAGACAGTTTGATGTTTTATTGACCGATAATTTGTTTGGTGATATTCTTTCAGATGAAGCAAGCGTTATCTCGGGTTCAATCGGGTTAATGGCATCAGCTTCTATAGGAGATTATCATTCTTTATTTGAACCCATTCACGGTTGTTATACCGAAGCTAAAGATAAAAATATTGCTAATCCAATAGCTTCTATTTTGTCGGTAGCTATGTTATTGGAACATTTTGGATTGTTTGAAGAAGCTAAAAAAGTAATCGCTGCGGTAGAAGCTGCCATAAGCAATCAAGTCGTCACGGTAGATTTAAAGGTAGATTCTCGATTTGGAACAAATGAAGTCGGGGATTTTATTGCTAATCATATTATGGATGCAGAAGATTTGTACTTTAAAAAAGATTTTGTACAAATTGGTCGATCAACTATAGTTTAGTTTTTTGACATAACATTAAAAATAGAGGATTCATTGTTTTTTTGACCAAACTTTTAGTAGATTTGGACTTTAATAAAAAAAAACAATGCAAAAACATAACAATACTAGTACCTCTATTATTAATGTCATCGTAATTATTACGCAGGCAAGAGGAATGGTATGTAATATGTTATAAACATATATAGAAAAACCTTCCAGCTTCTTGGAAGGTTTTTTTTTACACAAATTTTTAAAAAAAATAGATATACATAAAATGGAATTAAATAAATACAGTAGAACAATTACACAAGACGAAACACAACCAGCAGCACAAGCAATGTTGTACGGAATTGGATTAACTGAAGAAGATTTAAAAAAAGCACAAGTAGGAATTGTAAGCATGGGATACGAAGGAAATACTTGTAACATGCATTTAAATGATTTAGCAAAACAAGTCAAAAAAGGCGTTTGGGACGCAGATTTAGTTGGCTTGATTTTTAATACGATTGGGGTTAGCGACGGAATCTCTAACGGTACTGAAGGAATGCGTTATTCATTGGTTTCCAGAGATGTGATTGCTGATTCTATCGAAACTGTTATGGGAGCGCAATGGTATGATTCTATGATTGCCATACCCGGATGTGATAAAAACATGCCAGGAGCTTTAATAGCTATGGGAAGAGTAAATAGACCGTCCATTATGGTTTATGGCGGATCAATTCATTCAGGTGAATGGAAAGGTGAGAAACTTAACATTGTTTCAGCTTTTGAAGCTTTGGGTAAAAAATTGCAAAAAACAATTTCTGAAGAAGACTTTAAAGGAGTCATTCAAAATTCTTGTCCAGGTCCTGGTGCTTGCGGTGGAATGTACACAGCCAATACTATGGCTTCGGCTATAGAAGCCCTAGGAATGAGTTTACCATACAGTTCATCGAATCCAGCTTTGAGTGAACAAAAAAGAAATGAATGTTTAGATGCTGGTAAATATATCCGTTTGTTGCTCGAAAAAGACATCAAGCCAAGAGATATTATGACTCGAAAAGCGTTTGAAAATGCGATTACGATTGTAGCTGTTCTTGGAGGTTCTACCAATGCGGTAATGCATTTAATTGCGATGGCACACGCTGTTGATATCGAAATTACCTTGAAAGATTTTCAAAATATCAGTGACAGAACCCCTATGCTAGGTGATTTGAAACCAAGTGGTAAATACATGATGGAGAATCTTCATTATGCAGGAGGAGTTCCAGCAGTTTTAAAATATTTATTGAAAAACGGTTTGATTCACGGAGATTGTATGACAGTAACTGGTAAAACAGTAGCTGAAAATTTGGCTAATATTCCAGATTTAAATGATGGTCAGGACGTTATTCACGAAATACAAAAGGCATTAAAGCCTACAGGAAATATTCAAATTTTATACGGAAATCTTGCTGAAGAAGGTTGTGTAGCCAAAATAAGTGGTAAAGAAGGAGAATATTTTGAAGGAACAGCTGTAGTTTTTGAAAGTGAGTTTGAAGTGATTCCTGGAATAGAAGCAGGAAAAGTAAAACCAGGTAACGTAGTCGTTATTAGATATTGTGGTCCAAAAGGGGGACCTGGTATGCCTGAGATGTTGAAACCAACATCTGCCATAATGGGAGCTGGCTTAGGAAATTCGGTAGCCTTAATTACTGATGGAAGATTCTCAGGAGGTTCTCATGGTTTCGTCGTAGGTCATATCACTCCAGAAGCTTATGATGGTGGCGGAATTGCTTTAATCGAAGAAGGAGACGTAATTAGTATTGACGCCGTCAAGAATACGATTAACCTTAAAATTTCTGATGAAGAGTTTGCAAAACGAAAAGCCAATTGGGTACAACCACCACTAAAAGTTACAAAAGGGGTGTTACTTAAATACGCTAGATCGGTCTCTAGTGCTTCAACAGGATGTGTAACCGATAAATAACTAGAAATATTTAAAAAATGAAAGCAATTTCATTTCCAAATAATAATACCAATGGTAACAAATAAAATTTCAGGCGCTGAAGCAATCATCAGATGCCTATTAGAAGAAGGTGTAGACATCGTTTATGGATATCCAGGTGGAGCCATAATGCCTGTATACGATGAATTATATAAATTTCAAGATCAGTTGCATCATGTTCTAGTGCGACACGAACAAGGAGCAACGCATGCTGCACAAGGATATGCTAGAGCTACAGGAAGAGTTGGAGTAGCCATCGCTACTTCAGGACCTGGAGCAACTAATTTAGTCACTGGAATTGCCGATGCTCAAATCGACTCTACTCCAATGGTTTGCATTACAGGTCAGGTTGGGAAACATTTATTGGGTTCTGATGCTTTCCAAGAAACGGATATTATTGGAATCTCAACTCCTGTAACCAAATGGAATTATCAAGTTACAGAAGCTTCGGAAATTCCTGAAATCATCGCTAAAGCTTTTTACATCGCTCGTTCAGGACGTCCAGGGCCAGTTTTGGTGGATATTACCAAAAACGCTCAGTTTGATGAACTTGATTTTAGTTATACTAAATGCAAAGGAGTTCGCAGTTACTTTCCAAAGCCTGTTTTAGATCACCAAAAAGTTGCGGAAGCAGCTGCATTGATTAATGGTGCTAAAAAACCTTATATCGTTTTTGGTCAGGGTGTGATTTTGGGGCAAGCCGAGGAATTATTAAAAGCCGTAATTGAAAAAACGGGAATACCAGCAGCTTGGACGATTTTAGGTCTTTCTGCTTTACCATCAGATCATCCACTAAACGTTGGTATGCTTGGAATGCACGGTAATTATGGACCAAATATTTTGACCAATGAATGCGATGTATTGATTGCCATTGGTATGCGTTTCGATGATCGTGTAACAGGTAATTTAGCCACGTACGCCAAACAAGCCAAAGTAATCCACTTTGAAATAGACCCTGCAGAAGTAGATAAAAATGTAAAAACGGATGTGGCTGTTTTGGGTGATGTAAAAGAATCATTGGCAGCTCTTTTACCTTTGGTAGAAGCTAAATCACACGAAGCTTGGCATAACGAATTCAAGGAAAAATATAAAATTGAACTGGAAAGTGTTATCAATGACGAATTAAATCCAAAGGGCGAAGGAATCTCAATGGGTGAAACCATCGAAATGATAAACAAACATTCCAATGGTGATGCTATTATGGTTTCAGATGTTGGGCAACACCAAATGTTTACTTGTCGCTATTCTAAATTCAATCAATCAAAAAGTAACATTACTTCTGGAGGATTGGGAACTATGGGATTTGCTTTGCCTGCAGCTATCGGTGCCAAAATGGGACAACCAGATCGCGAAGTAGTAGCAATCATAGGTGATGGTGGATTTCAAATGACAATTCAAGAATTAGGAACTATTTTTCAAACTAGAGTTCCAGTAAAAATTGTGGTGTTAAACAATGAATTTTTAGGAATGGTAAGACAATGGCAGCAGTTGTTTTTTGACAAACGCTATGCGTCTACCGAGATGATTAACCCCAATTTTATTGCAATTGCCGAAGGGTATTATATCAAAGCCAAAAAGGTGACCAAAAGAGAGGATTTAGATGCTGCCGTAGCTGAAATGTTAGCTTCAAAAGAAGCCTATTTCTTAGAAGTAATGGTAGAAAAAGAAAATAATGTATTTCCGATGATTCCAACAGGGGCCTCAGTTTCTGATATCAGATTAAGTTAAAAGTTATGGAAAATAAAACATTCACGATTTCTGTATATTCAGAAAACAACGTAGGCTTATTGAATAGGATTTCAGGCATATTTCTGAAACGACATATAAATATTTTGAGTTTGAACGTATCCGAATCAGAGATAGAAAACGTTTCTCGATTTGTAATTGTAGTAAATACAACCGAAAAATGGGTACAAAACATCGTAGGTCAAATCGAAAAACAGATTGAAGTAATTAAGGCTTTTTACCACATCGATGAAGAGACAATTTTCTTGGAAAGCGCTATTTTCAAAATCGAATCCAGTTTACTTTTTGATGAGAGACAAATTCAAAATATAATCAAAGAAAGCAATTCACAAATTGTTACCGTTTCGAGAGACTTTTTTGTGATTTCAAAATCAGGAAAGCGCTCTGAAATAGAGGAGTTGTATGCAAAGTTAAAGCCTTTCGGAATCATGCAATTTGTGCGTTCAGGACGTATTTCAGTTTCAAAAACGAAAATGGAAATTTCGGCAATATTAGAGAATTTATAAAGCAATAGCTTTCGAAATTACCATAACTAGAATTTCAAAACAAAACCAAATAAAATATTAATTATAAAATTTTACATTCATTAAATATTAAAAAAATGGCAAATTATTTCAATTCATTACCACTTAGATTACAACTAGAACAATTAGGCGTTTGCGAATTTATGGACCAATCAGAATTTGCAAATGGAATAACAGCTTTGGCAGGAAAAAAAGTAGTCATTGTAGGTTGTGGAGCTCAAGGTTTAAACCAAGGTTTAAACATGAGAGATTCTGGTTTAGATATTTCTTATGCTTTACGTGCAGAGGCAATTGCTCAAAAAAGAGCTTCTTATATGAATGCTGCAGATAATGGTTTTAAAGTTGGAACCTATGAAGAATTGATTCCAAGTGCAGATTTAGTTTGTAATTTAACTCCAGATAAACAACATACTGCTGTAGTAAGTGCTATTATGCCATTGATGAAAGAAGGAGCTACTTTAGCTTACTCTCACGGTTTTAACATCGTTGAAGAAGGAATGCAAATTCGTAAAGATATTACGGTAATTATGTGTGCACCAAAATGTCCTGGATCAGAAGTTCGAGAGGAATACAAAAGAGGTTTTGGAGTGCCTACCTTAATTGCAGTACACCCAGAAAATGACCCTAATGGAGTAGGTTTAGAGCAAGCTAAAGCGTATGCAGTGGCAACAGGTGGTCATAGAGCTGGCGTATTGAAATCTTCTTTCGTTGCCGAAGTAAAATCAGATTTGATGGGAGAGCAAACCATTTTGTGTGGAATGCTACAAACGGGTTCTATTTTGTGTTTTGACAAAATGGTAGAAAAGGGAATCGAGCCAGGTTATGCTTCAAAATTGATTCAATACGGTTGGGAAACGATTACTGAAGCTTTAAAACATGGTGGAATCACTAACATGATGGATCGTTTGAACAATCCTTCTAAAATTGAAGCTTATGAATTGGCTGATGAGTTAAAAGACATTATGCGTCCTTTGTTTCAAAAGCACATGGATGATATTATTTCAGGAGAATTTTCAAAAAATATGATGATTGATTGGGCAAATGACGATATCAACTTATTATCATGGAGAGCTGCTACAGCTGAGACTAATTTTGAGAAAACAGCACCAACTGCAGCATCAATTTCAGAACAAGAGTATTTTGACAATGGTGTTTTAATGATTGCGATGGTTAAAGCAGGTGTAGAGTTGGCTTTTGAAACAATGACAGAGTCTGGAATTATCGAAGAATCTGCTTATTATGAGTCATTGCACGAATTGCCTTTGATTGCAAATACTGTAGCTAGAAAAAAATTATATGAAATGAACCGAATCATTTCGGATACAGCTGAATATGGTTGTTATTTGTTTGATCATGCATGCAAACCTTTGTTGGTAGATTTTATGCAAGCTATTGATACAAATGTAATTGGTAAGCCATTCTCTACTTCAAATGAAGTTGACAATGCAGTATTAATTGCTGTTAATAATAGTATCCGTCAACACCCAATTGAAGAAGTGGGAGCTTGGTTACGTGAATCAATGACTGCAATGAAAAAAATAGGTTAAAAATAAAAAAGGAATTACCACACAGGGAGCGTGTGCTGAAAAACTATCTTATCGATACTCTCATGGTTTTAGTTTGAATTAGTTATTAAATTTTAAAAATTGGGCTAAACGATTTGATATAGTCAGGTTCACTTAACTTCGTTGGGGAGTTAAGTGAATGTAATCCAGAAGATAGAATAGATTGTTAAAAATTGAGTTAAATTGTTATTTCTAAAGGCAAACTGTAAAAAGTTTGCCTTTTTTATTCTATCAAAACCTACAAAAAACAACAATTATTGTAAACATCAATCAAAGGAATTAGTATATTTGATTTTCAATAAAATCAACGAATAAAATTTAGAATTAATACCTTCGCAAAAAATTAAAAAAGATGAGTTATTTTAAAATCGAAAATTTAGAGCAATATTTTAAACACTATAATAAATCAGTTAGAGAACCTAGAAAATTCTGGGGAAAAATTGCTGAAGAAAATTTTACTTGGTATCAATATTGGGATAAAGTTGTTGATTTTAATATGGCTACAGCTGAAGTAAAATGGTTTACCGAAGCAAAAGTGAATATCACCAAAAACTGCATTGATCGTCACTTAGCCAAGCGAGGAGAAAAAAATGCCATCATCTTTGAACCTAATAATCCTGAAGAAGCTGCGCAGCACATTACTTATAACGAATTGCATCAGCGAGTTTGTAAAATGGCTAATGTTTTGAGAGAACAAGGTATTTCAAAAGGAGATCGTGTTTGTATCTATTTACCGATGATTCCTGAATTGGCTGTTTCGATTTTAGCCTGTGCTAGAATTGGTGCTATTCACTCTGTTATTTTTGCAGGATTTTCTTCTTCTGCTGTAGCGTCAAGAATTAATGATAGTGAATGTAAAATGGTCATCACTTCTGACGGTGGATATAGAGGGAATAAAACCATCGATTTGAAAGGAATCATTGATGAAGCATTAGAGACTTGTCCTACAGTACAATCAGTATTGGTTGCCAAAAGAACGGAGACAACAATTGCAATGAAAGCTGGAAGAGATCAATGGTTACAACCTCTTTTGGATCAAGCATCAGATAACAATGTTGCAGAAATAATGGATGCCGAAGATCCATTGTTCATTCTTTATACATCTGGTTCTACTGGGAAGCCAAAAGGAATGGTACATACCACCGCTGGTTATATGGTGTACACTTCATATACCTTTAAAAATGTTTTTAATCACGAAGAAAATGATATCTTTTGGTGTACCGCAGATATCGGATGGATTACGGGACATTCTTATACACTTTACGGTCCATTGTTAAACGGAGGTACTACTGTAATTTTTGAAGGAATTCCTTCTTATCCAGATTTTAGTCGTTTTTGGGAAACTATTGAAAAACATAAAATTACTCAATTCTACACTGCACCAACGGCTATTCGTTCTTTAGCCAAAGAGAGTTTAGAATATGTACAACGTTTCCCTTTGAAATCATTAAAAGTTATTGGTTCTGTTGGAGAGCCTATCAATGAAGAAGCTTGGCACTGGTTCAATGATCACGTTGGTGACAAACGTTGTCCAATTGTGGATACTTGGTGGCAAACTGAAACGGGTGGAATCATGATTGCGCCTATTTCTTTTGTAACGCCAACCAAACCAACCTATGCTACTTTGCCTTTACCAGGAATTCAGCCTGTTTTGATGGATGATAAACGCAACGAAATCGAAGGCAATCAAGTTGTTGGAAGTTTGTGTATTAAATTCCCTTGGCCTGGTATAGCAAGAACAATATGGGGAGACCATCAACGCTATATTGATACTTACTTTTCATCGTTCCCAGGTAAATACTTTACGGGAGACGGTGCCTTACGTGACGAAGTTGGCTATTACAGAATCACAGGTCGTGTAGATGATGTTGTAATTGTTTCGGGGCATAATTTAGGTACTGCTCCAATTGAGGATGCTATCAACGAACATCCAGCTGTGGCTGAATCGGCTATTGTGGGATTCCCTCACGATATCAAAGGAAATGCTTTGTATGGGTATGTTATTTTGAAAGAATCTGGTGAGTCTAGAGATAGAGATAATTTGATAAAAGAAATTAATCAAATCATTACCGATCATATTGGCCCAATTGCAAAATTAGATAAAATTCAGTTTGTAACTGGTTTACCAAAAACACGCTCAGGAAAAATCATGCGTCGCATATTACGTAAGATTGCTGAAGGCGATTTCTCTAATTTTGGAGATACTACAACTTTGCTTAATCCAGAAATTGTGGACGAAATTAAAAACAATAGATTGTAATTCTTTTATATACACTATTTTATACAACTGCTTTATTTTATCAATAAAGCAGTTTTTTTATATAATAAAAGTGCACTTGTTGCTTCAGTACAAAACATTTGATTAAATTTACCAATATGGTATCTACAGAAGTTGTTATTATTGGAGGTGGATTAGCAGGTTTAACTGCTGGAATTCATTTATCTCAAAACGGAATTTCAGTAACTATTATCGAAAAAAACGAATATCCAAAACACAAAGTTTGTGGAGAATATGTTTCTAATGAAATAAAAGGATATCTTGAATCCCTTGCTATTCCAATACAAAGTGCAGAACCCACAGCAATTAATCAATTAGAATTTGAAACCCTTTATGGTGCAAGAATACTTCAAAAGCTTCCTTTAGGAGGTTTTGGCATAAGTAGGTATACCTTGGATTTTATTATGCACAAAAAAGCCATTGAAAATGGTTGTACTATAATAAATCAAACTGTAGAAAATTGCCGATTTGATGGGAATCATTTCATAATTGAAACAATTGAAAAATCAATTTATAAAGCACAAATTGTATTAGGAGCTTATGGCAAAAGAGCCCAATTGGATTATTCATTAAAAAGAACATTTATCAAAAAAAAATCACCTTGGTTAGGGGTGAAAAATCATTACAAAGGTCAGTTTTCAGATAATCTTGTTGGTTTATATCATTTTAAAGGGGGCTATTGCGGAGTGTCTAAAGTAGAAAATAACATTATAAACATTTGTTAATTAACTAGTTATTCTTCTTTTCAAAAACACAAAAATATTGCATCTTTTGAAAAAGAGGTCCTTTTTAAAAATAAAAGATTGAAACAAATTCTGGAGAATAGCGTTCCAATATTTGAAAAGCCTTTAACTATTAGCCAAATTTCATTTGAGAAAAAAGAACCAGTTTCAGAGCATATGCTGATGATAGGGGATACGGCTGGACTAATTCATCCTTTGTGTGGTAACGGAATGGCAATGGCAATTCACAGTGCGAAAATTGCTTCTGAATTGTGTGTATTATATTTAAATGAGAAAAAAATAAGCAGAAATGAATTAGAAGAACGCTATTCTAAGGCTTGGAATCTAAACTTTAAAAAAAGATTGGCAATGGGAAGAGTATTGAGTAAAATCCTTGAGCAACAAACACTAACATTACTAATTTTACAAATTGCTGTTTTGTTTCCATTTGTTTTAAAACAAATAATAAAACGGACTCACGGTAATCCTTTATAAAATGAAACTCTTTGTTCCTACAAGATATAGAACCACATCGGCTGAAATTATGGACGACTTTACTTTAGAAGGTGAAGAACTTCGAGATGCTTTAGATAAAATAGCTGCAATTAACCAACTTTTAGGTGGCAATAAAATTACTTTAGATGGAATCAATCAACTAATTGAAAAACAAATATTTGAAAAAGAAATAACAATTATAGATATCGGATGTGGGAATGGTGATATGCTGAGAACATTAGCAAATTATGCGCAAAAATTAAACTTAGATTTTAATTTGATTGGAGTTGATGCTAATGCTATTTCTAAAAAAAAACATTTTTATGAATACAAATCAAGACAATAGAATTGAAGAACTTAAAAAAATTATTAAGCCTTACGTTCAAAATCAAGAAGCAATAGAGACTTTAACAGAGGAAACCGATTTCATAAAAGATTTACAAATTAATTCTGCCAATTTGGTTGACATTGTTTTGGACATCGAAGAAATGTATGAAATTGTCATAGACAACCCATCAATGGAACGAATGATAAATGTAAAAGCTGCACTAGAAATCATTGATGCAAAATTAAACGAATAGAGCTATTTATGATTGGAAACGACATTGTAGATTTAGTCCAAGCGCGTTTTCAAAGTAATTGGAAACGAAAAGGATTTGTACAAAAAATATTTACTCAAAAAGAGCAAGAGTTAATTTTTTCATCCAAAAATCCTGAAAATATGGTTTGGAATCTATGGACTAGAAAAGAATCTGCATACAAAATTTTTAATCGAAAAACACAAATTCGTGCTTTCATACCTCACTTAATTGAATGCAATCTTGGCAATGAAGAATTTGACACGGTAACTATTGAAAAGCAAATTTACTACACTCAAACAGTTATAAATGAAGAATCTATTTATACAATAGCGGTTAGCAACAAAAAGTATTTCTCAGAAATAGTTCCATTATCGAATGATGTTTGTTTTGAAAAAGAAAATGGTATTCCATTTTTAACCGATAGTGTAACAAATAAAAAAAATCCCATTTCAATTACACATCACGGGAGATATTGGAAAGGGATTATTTTAAAAATTTAAATCTAATTTGTTTTTTAACTTCAAAAATAAAAGTGCAATTCTATAGGCATCTTCAGAGGATGAATTTCTATCGCTTTTTGGAATTTTATGTAAAGCACAAAGCTCGTCCAAAGAAAACTGCTTATCTGTAATATCGTTAAGTTTTCTATACATCACATCTACATCAAGTGCTTGATTTTTTAAGCGACCACAGCCCAATTTATCCAATGCTGCATCAATCATTTCTACATCAAAATCGATATGGTGACCAATAAGAATTGAATTACCAATAAAATCAACAAACATCTGAATAGCATCCATTTCAACGAGTTTCTTCATTTTGCTATCTACAATAAATTCATTTGATAAACCATTATCATGAAAATATTTGTATTGTAACAAAACTGCCTCAAAACTGTCCCCAATGGAAATACTATTATCTTCAATAGCAAAAGATCCTATAGATAAAATAACATCTTTACTAGGATTCATACCAGATGTTTCAGTTGAAAAAACTATAAATTTATTTGATTTACTTTCAAATTTAGACAAGTAATTTTTCCAAAAGTCAGGATAATCTTTATTGATATTTTTTAGCCAATCTAACATATTATGAAAATTGCGTAAGTTTAAATTTACCTTTAATTAGTTCTTCTAATTCTTTCATTGGGTATAAAGCAGCTTTTAACTTGTCTTTTTCTAGCTTAGACATATCCGTTATTGAGATGTACTGGCCGGAATCATCATTTCTTAAACCTTCAATTGTTCTATATTTAGATAATGTTATAAATGCATCGGCACAATTTAAATAAATCTCTTCATTTTTAGGATCCGTTATAGCAAGCTGTTTGAATCTTAGATAAGTATTATTAATTCCTTTCAAGTTGTAATGCAATGCAAATAGACGCGCTCCATCAATTAAAGGCATTAGCGCACGGGTTTTTATATCAAATTTATTTCGATTTAAAGAGTCTTCTTCGGTTATGAATTTTTTGAAAAAAGTCAAAGGTGCATTTTTTCTCAAAACATCATTCCCTAAAAAATCAAAAAACAGCGTATTGTTTTTTGCATTTTGAAGCACCACATTACTAATCGCTTCTTCGAGTTTATCATCTCCAAACACTAACTCATAGTCTAAAAAGATACTACTCATATCATTGCTGTTTTCTCCAGGAGTATTCATCCAACTATTATATTGCTTAATCCAATCGGATAGTGATTTACACCATTGCAAATTACTGGCCATATGATTTTGTGCACACAACTGATAACCTACTTTCTCTAAGGTTGCGGTAGTACGTTTAGCCAATTTTATAAAATAGTCTTTTACGTCGCGATATTTTTCAGAGGGCACATCTTCAAAAACAAGCATACTGTCTTGATCAGTATATAATAATTGTTCTTTTCTGCCTTGGCTACCAATACTTAACCAAACAAAACGAGCAGGAGGGGAGCCTAAATCTAAAATGGATAATTCTACGCTTCTTTTAATAATAGCTAAATTTATTTCACTTGCAATATTGGCAACATGATATAATGGTATATTTTTATAAATTGAATTTTGAATTAAATCGGTAAGTCGCTCTCTTATCTGTTTTAAATCTTTTGCGGCTAACGATCTTTTAATTTCTTTAATCATCACACCAGGATTACTAGCTTGTGCAATGATTAAATCATGTTCAGAGATAATGCCTTTTACAACAGATTGAGTTGTTCCATCTAAAGTAACACACAGATGCGTAACATTATGTTTTAGCATAAGTAACTGAGCTTCAGCTAGCGATACATTTTCTACAACAGTAATAACTGGAGAATCCATTATTTTGTCAATGGTGTCCGTTATCAAATACCTTCCAGTAGCAACCTTTGAACGCATATCGCGATCAGTAACTATACCTATAGGCAAATTATTTTCACAAATAAGCACATTATTTACAATCTCTTCTGTCATTAACTGCGCGATATCTTTTATGATAGTTTGTGCAGAAGTTGTAATCGGAGAAGTATTATAAGTTAAAGATTGAAAGTATTGAATTTCAGACTGCTGATCAGGATAAAACACATTATCAGATATTAACTTACCGCCATAATTATCTTTATCACTTGCATATCTAGAAGTTGCAGCAAAACTCTCCAACAAGAAATTCAATACCAAAGAGTTGTTGGCTACGAAAGGACGGAAAGTTGCAATAGGAATGGCATAAATAATGCTTTCTTCACGAGCTTTTGCTGTCATCATATAATTATTTTTGGCAAAGAAAGGACGCAAACCAAAAATATTTCCCTGATGGCATTTGTTTAAAAGTGTTTCTTCTGCATCTGAAATTACAGATAAATTAATTGTTCCAGATGCAACGACATAAAAGCTTTCATGAAGAGTATCGTTAATTTGAAATAACGTTTGATGCTTTTCAAGATTGATTACACGAATATTCGAGGCAATTTCAGATAGTTCATTAAAAGTTAAATTATCAAAAGGTGGGTACTCTTTTAGAAAATCAGCAATGCGTGCAGCAATTGTATTCATAATATTAGTGCAGGTTAATACTATAGTAAAAATAGTAAAATTGAAAACAAAAACAATGCAGTTTTTTAATAACTCATTGATTTACAAATATCTTAATTATTTCTTAAAAAAAACCAAAAACCTTATAAAGATAGCTAGAGTTGAATTACTTTTAATCAAAAATTCTTAAAACCTATTCAATTATGAAATTACAACACAAATCATTAGTCTTTTTTTTCTCACTTTTAATCAGCACTTTTTCTTTTGCACAAAAAAAAGTAACTAGCCCAGCAGAAACTGTATCAGGAAAAATCAATGGTGCCACAATTACAATCAAATACGGAAGTCCATCTGTAAAAGGAAGAGCCATTTGGGGTGCCTTAGTTCCTTATGACAAAGTTTGGAGAGCTGGAGCCAATGATGCAACAACTTTTGAAACCGACAAAACTATTACTATCGAAGGGAAGCAATTACCCGCTGGAAAATATTCATTCTTTGTAATTCCAAATGAAAATGAAAGTATTATCATTTTTAACAAAGAGGCTAAGCAATGGGGATCTTATGATTATAAAGCCAGTAGTGATCAATTAAGAGTTACTGTTAAAAATGAAAATGGTGATGCATTAGTAGAAAAATTAGAATATAAAATTATGGAAACCCGAATCGAATTACTTTGGGAAAAGTTAATTATTGGTTTTGAAGTAAAATAAATTTAAATCATATTTAAAAAAGCACCAAATGGTGCTTTTTTTGTTTTATCATAGTTTTACTAGGTTTGTGAGAATTTAATATTTTGAACAAAGAGTAAGTTCTTTTAAAATATCAAAAATTCTATTTTACATAATATAAATTATAGTTCAAATCATGACAATAACTTTTAATAGTTAGAAATCAATAACTTAGTTAGGATACTTCTTCTTTAATTCTTTTATCCGGACGGATAATCATACGCAAGGATTGGTCTTTTGAAAAATAAGCAATCATCCAATGATAAAAAGTATTGATGCGGTTTCGATATGTAATCAATGACATTAAGTGCACGAATAACCAAATCATCCAAGCAAAAAAGCCTTTAAAATGAAGATTTGGTTTTGGTAAATCTACAACAGCTTTGTTTTTTCCAATAATTGCCATTGAACCTTTGTCCTTGTAAATAAATGGTTTAAGTGCTTTTTGTTGAAGCAAATTTTTAAAATTATCAGCTAAATTTAATCCTTGCTGAATAGCAACTTGAGCCACTTGTGGATGTCCTTGAGAAAAATTTTCATCTGTCAGTTGAATACAAGTATCTCCGATAGCAAAAATATTTGTGGTACCATTAACTTTGTTAAAAGCATCAGTTAGAATTCGCTTACCGCGTCCATAACTTTCTGCTGGAATTCCTTCGAATTCTCTTGCCGTTATTCCGGCAGCCCAAATTAAATTTTTGGTTTGAATTGTGTTACCATCTGCAAAAAATACTGTATCTTCTTTGTAGTCAACTACACGAGTATTCAATTTTACAACTACACCAAGTTTTGTCACAGCTTCGAGTGTGTCTTGTTGAGAAGCAACACTCATTGGCGATAGCAGCGCATCTCCGCCATCTACTAAATAAATATTACTTGCTGTTGTATCTAACTCTGGATATTCTTTAATCAAAATACTTTTTCGCATTTCTGCAAACATTCCAGAAACTTCAACTCCTGTAGGACCACCTCCAGCAACTACGATAGTTAATAATTTTCTGCGTTTTCGAATGTCCTTACAAATTGCAGCTTTCTCTAGATTTTTTAACAAGGTATTGCGCATATTTATTGCGTCATTGAGCGTTTTCATTGGAATGGCATTCTTCTTTACATTTTCCATTCCAAAATAGCTCGTCTCTGCTCCTGTGGCGAAAACCAATTGATCGTAAACTAATTCTCCATTGTTGAGGATTATTTTATTTTCTGTTGGAATGACTTTTAAAAATTCACCCAATCTAAATTGTAAATTCTTTTTCCCAGCAAAAAATTTACGAAACGGATAACTTATGCTTGAAGGTTCTAAAAAAGCTGTGGCGACTTGATAAATTAATGGAGGAAAAAAATTGTAGTTATTTTTGTCGACTAATGTGACAGTAATACCTTTTTCATTAGTTAATGCTTTGGCCAAATTAATACCTGCGAAACCTCCACCAATAATTACAATATGCATCTTTTGCTGATTTAGAAGTTAAACTCACAATAGACAAACATTTCACGCTTTCTATGTGTTATTTCTTTTATTTGTACTCAATAAAAATACAACAATAAATCAGCAGAAAAAATTAGTTTTTGAATTTTTTAACAGGCTTTTCTGTAGGTTCAGCTTTGTTTTGTAACCAATAATTTGCGATTAATTTTTCTATCAATTCTTCTTTGGTGAGATGATGAAAAATAGTTTTGATTTTGGTTTTGAATTCAGCTTCTAATTCGTGATTCGGTTTGGTTTTGAAAATTTGTTTTGCCCATAAAAGCGCATTATTCTCTTCAATACTAGCCGTTGATGGCCTTTGATATTTGGAAAATTGCAAACCTAATTCTCGTTCAAAATCAGCAATTTCAGCTTCTTCTTCAGCTTGTAAAACGGTTAATGAAAGTCCATTAGCTCCTGCTCTAGCGGTTCTTCCGCTACGATGTACGTAAGCTTCATACGTATCTGGTAAATGATAATTCACGACATAAGAAATCGCAGCTACATCTATACCACGAGCAGCCAAATCAGTTGCAATCAAAATATTGATATGCCCTTGACGGAATTGGTCCATAATTCTATCTCTAATTCCTTGTGACAAACTTCCGTGTAAAGCTCCGGATGAAAACTTATTAATGGCCAAGTTCTTAGCTAATTTGTTAACTGCTGCTTTGGTTTTACAAAAAATTATACCGCGTTCCCCTTCTTTTGTATTCAGAAAATGCATTAAAACATCCAGTTTTTCTATGGGGTCTACTATGATGTACTTATGGTCAATTCCTTGATTACCCATAATTTCCATGCTAGCGCTTACTTGCACAACATTTTTGTTCAAGTAATTCTGGATAAGTTGTTTTATGGTTCCAGGAAGTGTGGCTGTAAAAAGATAGGTTTGATGTTTTTTTGGTAACTCCGCAATGATAGTATCAAGACTATCCTTTAAAATGGAAACCATTTCATCGGCTTCATCGAGAACTAAAAAAGGAGTTTCTTTTATATTAATCGCATTTCTCTCAATCAAATCTATCAATCGACCAGGTGTTGCAATGACAATATGCGTAGGTTGAGACAAACGTTCAACCTGAGGTTTTATAGGTACTCCTCCGCAAGTTACAGCAATTGAAATAGCAGGTTTGTACTTAGCGAATTGTACTAAATTATCAAAAATCTGATTACCTAATTCTCTAGTTGGCACTAAAATAACGGCTTGAACCGCAGAATTAGTAACATCAATTTTATCTAAAAGAGGTAATCCAAAAGCGGCTGTTTTCCCTGTTCCTGTCTTAGCAATTCCAACTAAATCGGTGGTATTCGCCAAGGCTAATGGGATAATTTCAGACTGAATTTCTGTAGGTGTGACAATTCCCATTTCGGTAATCGCTTTAACAAGGGGTGCTGAAAGCCCTAAATCTGAGAATTGTTTTGACATATTTTCTGTTTTTTGAAATTCTTGTTTGTTTCCTGAAATAGCCCGGATGGAAACGGCATCCTTTTCTTTTTTTCCTTTAAAAAAAGAAAAGATACAGTGTACAGCCGGAAAAAGCTCCTAAAAATTAATCCAATTCACTTAAGACTTTTTCTCTATATTTTTTACCAATTAACAAGGTAAGTTTTTGTTTATAATCATCGACCAACCATTCGCGGTAGTTTTTGCTACACTGGCTTAGGCATTTTGAATAGCGTTTGATGCGGCATTCAATATCTTCATCTAATTCTTTGGCTAAAGCTCTGGCTTCTTGAGGTAACTCGGCATTGTCAACACACATAGAAGCATGTTGGTCTAGAGATTTATCAAGAACTACTTTAGAACGCAAGTTTTGTTTAATAGCCAATTTGTGTTCTTCGTCAACATCAAAAGTTACATCAGTAGTTTTACTAAATTTAGCTCTTAATTCAGGAGACATTTGGTATTTAAAATGCAACTCAATTTCGTGGTCATCACGCAAGTTTTCTAGATAAAACTCAGGAGATTTGAAGATATGCTGCCAATTTACAGGTTCACTCCAAAGACCAAAACGTGCTGCATTATTACCTAAATCGATAACTGTAAATTCGTCTTTTCCAGGTAATTTTCTTGAACCACGACCAATCATTTGAAAATAAAGCGTCAATGATTTTGTGGCTCGATTCAATATAATGGTTTCTACCGTTGGCTCATCAAATCCTGTGGTCAAAATTCCAACAGAAGTCAAAATAGCATCTGGTGTATGCTTGAACCAATGTAAAATTTCTTTTCGTTCCTCGTTATTACTGGTATTGTCTAAATGACGAATCGGATAACCTGCCTCGCGGAAAGTTTCGTAAACGTACAAAGAGGTGTTGATACCGTTATTGAAAATTAAGGTTTTCTTACCTAAAGATTTTTCAGTATAAGCATGCAATAATTTTTCTTGCATTGCCATATTGGTATATAAATCATCAGAGGATTTTACGGTATAATCTCCGTTGATTCCGACCTTTAGAGAAGTTAATCCCACATCATAACTATAAGTAACAGCACGCGCCAAGAATCCTTTATCGATTAGAGAACCAATGGTATCGCCAACGATTAATTCATCATAGCTTTGGTGCATTGGCAACTTAATGTTCGAACTCAATGGTGTAGCCGTAACCCCAAGGATAAAAGCATTCTTGAAGGAACTCAATAATTTTCGGAAGGAATTGTAGTGCGCTTCGTCAATGATGACCAAGCCAATATTGTCTAAATGTAGTTTTTCGTCATTAATACGGTTTTTCAAAGTTTCTACCATGGCCACAAAACAGGAGTAATCGTTTTGGTCTGGTAATTCTTTTACTTTACTGTTGATGATTTTGTTTTTAACATCAAATCCTTTGAGCATTTTTGATGTTTGTTTACACAACTCAATTCTATGCGTTAGTACGACTACTTTTTTATCATGTTGTGATAAATACCTGCGAACAATTTCTGAAAAAACTACTGTTTTTCCACCACCTGTAGGCAATTGATACAATAAATGATGATTGCTTGGAGCATTATCTATTCTTTCAAAAATTGCATCTATATCTCCTTTTTGGTAGGCATAAAGTTCTTTTTTATTTTCAACTTGAATTTCTAAAGTGTCTTCTAACATTGTATTTTCTTGGATTTTTGCAAAAATACGCCGAAAAAAGAGTTAATCCACTACTATTAAAATAAAAAATATAGTTTTGATTAAATAATTTTATTTAAGAAGCGCTACAAAATTGATATTTTATCGATTAAGGTTTCAAAATCATAACGATTTTGCCACTTTTTCAGCTTTGCTTCAGCGCTAATTCCTATAATTCTTTCTTTAAAGTCAGTAAAAATGCCGTTTGTTACACAATAATTTGCTGCTTGCTCAAAAGAATTGTACATACTTTTGTAAAAAGTCTCAGTTTTAATAGGGTTTTCAGCAGCATAAGTTTGGGCAATTTCTATGGCATACAGCATTAAATCTGCAACTATATAAGCATCTACTCCCAACACAATAAAATGCTTGATAAACTTTTGAGCCACAGAACGTCTCATTTTGGCTCTTGGTTTAGTCTTTCTTCCAGGGTTTCTAACTGGAAAATATTCATTGGTTACTTTGAGTTTTGCTTCTTGTAAAAGAGAGTCTTCCTTTGGATTAAAAACAAAATTGTAATAGACTTTTACCGGACTGAATTTTTCATACAATTCCATCACTTGTTCTTCCAATTGTTCTTTCGTTAATTGGGCTACATATTTTTTTAATTCGCGTTTGCTCATTTTCAATCGTTAGGAATTGTAAAAGTAAATAGTTTGACTTTACAAATGCTATAATCAACAAGAATCCTTAATTTTGACACAATAAAAATTACTTAAATTTAGAAAATGCTCAAATTATTCAAAATTACTGCCATTTTAGAAGGATGTTCTTATTTAGTTTTATTAGCTAATATGTTGTTTATCAAACCCAACAATATGGATTTATACAAAACCCTCTTGTATCCGATAGGAATGAGTCACGGTGTTTTGTTCATTGGGTATGTAGTATTAGCTGTGCTATTGAAAAATGCACAAAAGTGGTCCTTCCCTACTTTTGCAATTATTATTTTAGGTTCATTAATTCCGTTTGGTACTTTTTATATTGAAAAGAAATACTTAAGTAATGAATAAAACCCTAGAACAACTCTTTAACTTCCTCTACCCTATTTTTAGAAAATGGGGATTGGGTTATTCGTTTTCTTCTTATTTGAGTTTGGTGTTGAACATCATTATTTTGATTGTTCTAACCTATACTATTTATATGTTTTTCAGGTTTTTGTTTGTTACGGCTATGGCTGTCATTGCGCTAAAAACAAAAACCAAGTTCGACGATTTAATTATATCGAACAAAACGGTGATTTACATCGCACAATTAATTCCGTTTACTTTAATTTATAAATCGGTTCCAATCATTTTAGAACGCTACGATTATTGGGAAGATATATTCGGTAAGCTAGTTGGAGTGTATATTGTATTACTTGTTCTTTGGATTATAAGAACACTTTTGAATACCACTCAAGAATACTTAAAACATATTCCAAGATACAGCGACAAACCGATTGATAGCTTTATGCAAGTAATCATGATTGTGCTTTGGATGTTTGGGATATCTGTAATTATTTCAAAGTTATTTGGCATCAGTCAAAAAGAAATGCTTACCATTCTTGGAGCAGTATCAGCCATCATCATTTTGATATTCAGGGATACTATTTTGGGTTTTGTAGCCAGTGTTCAAGTCGCCATCAATGATATGGTGCGCATAGGTGACTGGATTACAATGGATCGTTATGGTGCCGATGGTGATGTGATTGAAATCAATTTGGCTACTGTAAAAGTTAGAAACTTTGACAATACCACCACCACAATTCCTACCTATAGTTTGAGTTCTGACTCCTTTCATAACTGGCGCGGTATGCTTAAATCCGACGGAAGACGTATTAAAAGACATATTTTAATCAAAGCTAGTACCATTCGTTTTCTTGAAGATAAGGAATTAGAGGAATTGCAAAAAATAGAGCTTATCCGACCTTATATTGAAACACGAAAAGCTGAAATTGATCGATACAATGGAGCCAATGGGGTTGATAAAAGTTTAGCTATCAACGGAAGAAACATGACCAATTTGGGTTTGTTTAGAAAATACATTAATCAATATTTGCATCAGCATCCGGGATTGAATAAAAATATGGTCATGTTATGTCGACAATTGCAGCTTACTGCTCAGGGTGTTCCTTTAGAAGTGTACGCATTTTCTACTGACAAACGTTTTGAAAATTACGAGTACATTATGGCAGACATCTTTGATCATGTTATTGCTTCAGTAAAATATTTTCATTTAGAAGTATACGAAATGCCCTCAGAAAGCAATTTTCTGGATTACGAAGTACCAGTAAGAAAAACAAAAGGGACACTTTAATTAGTGTCCCTTTTTTATAGTCTGTTTTTTACGTATTCAATTTCAGTCTTACCATGCGCTTTTGGTTTACCATCAGAACCAAGATTTACCATAGTTGTTTGGTCAATAGTCAGAATCGTTTCTCGAGTCATCATGTTTCTGGCTTCGCATTTTAAAACTAAAGAAGTGGTGCCAAACTTTATGACATCAATGCCAATTTCAATAATATCACCTTGCCGAGCTGAACTTTTAAAGTTAATCTCCGACATGTATTTGGTTACAATTCTGGAATTTTCGAGTTGAATAATCGTATACAAGGCCAATTCTTCGTCAATCCAAGCCAATAATCGACCACCAAACAACGTTCCGTTTGGATTTAAATCTTCGGGTTTTACCCATTTTCTAGTATGAAATCTCATTTTGTTAGGTTTATTTTTCAAATTTAAGAAATTACCAAACCACTTTTTGATTAACTTTAAAGAAAAAACAATGAATCCAAGAGATCTTCTGCTAAAGGAATTAAGAGGTGAAGCCATTGGCACAATAACTAATCAGTCCTCTAACGAGGAAGCATTTCAAAATCAAACACTTCGACCTATTCTAAAACTTCAAAATGATTTATTTGTAGCTTCATTTGAAAATTATATTACTAAAAATAAGAAAGATTTTTATGGTCTTTCAACAGAAAAAAAGCTGCTCCTGATTGAAAATTCAATTCAAAAGGATATTAAGTTTAGAAACGCTTTAAAAGGAATTGTTATTGGTCTTTTTACTTTAGAAGAATACCAAACCTATATTCAAAATTCATCCAACTTAAATAAACGAATGATGAATATGCTTATTGAACGCCTCAAAAGTCAAATACAATTATTTGAAAAAGTACTATAATGTATAAAATGTCATTTTAACGCAATGAAATTTGTTTTCAACTTTTTGATGATAATTTTAACAAGCAAAATTTTATAAAAGTTAGTTTATTTCACTATGAACTAGCCTATTTAAAAAAATAGTACTCTTAAAAAAATTAATAAATCGTATTCATTGTCCTTTACTGCTTCTATTCTTTCATCATTTTGGAAAGAAATAAAAAAAATATTGCTAAATATTCATTAATGATATTAAATTATTAGTATAAAAAAGAATCTGTCATTTTTTTACTTATTATTGTAATACATTAATAATTATGTTTTTTATTACTAATAACCAATTTTTTTAAATAGTATTCAAAATGGACAGAAGAGAAGCATTAAAAAAAGTTGCCTATTTAATGGGAGGAGCCATTTCTGCAACGACAATGGGTGTTTTGTTTGAAAGCTTTACCGTTTACGAACCAGGAAATAGTCCCTACTCGTATTCCTTTTCAGAAGAAGCAATTTTAGCTGAATTTGCGGATATAATTCTGCCCACTACCTCAAGTTCTCCTGGAGCTAAAGCTGCTGGTGTTGGAGCAATGATTCCATCAATTATTAAAGATTGTTATCCTCCAAAACTGCAAACTATTTTCAAAAATGGTTATGAGGCTATGTTGGCAAAAGCAAAAACAAAATTCAATAAAGAATTCTTGGCTTTGTCAACTGAAGAAAAAATCCAATTGATGAATGATTTGAAACAAGAAGCTATTGATAGCAACAAAGAACCTTCTTTCTTTTTAATTGCTAGAGATTTGACCATTTTATGCTATTTCTCTTCTGAAATTGGTTGTACGCAAGCTCGTGAATATTTACCAATCCCTGGAAAATATGATGGAAGCGCTCCTTATAAACCAGGACAAAAAGCTTGGGCCACATAAAAAGGACTGGAATTCTATTTTAGTATTAATTCAAAAAAAAAGCAACTCGTGAATATCAATACCGATTTAAAAAAGCAAAATACTTATGACGCAATCGTTATAGGTTCTGGAATAAGTGGTGGTTGGGCAGCCAAAGAATTAACCGAAAAAGGACTCAAAGTTCTGATGCTCGAGCGTGGAAAAAACATTGAACACATCAAAGACTACGATTCGGCTATGAAAGCGCCTTGGGAAATTCCGTATGCAGACAAAATGACCGAGGAACAAAAACGAACACATCCGGTACAAACCCGTGATTATCCGTACAATCAAGCAACCGAAAGTTGGTGGGTTAATGATTTGGAATGTCCTTATACCGAAGACAAACGTTTTGATTGGTATAGAGGTTTTCACGTAGGAGGAAAATCCTTAATGTGGGGGCGTCAGAGTTACCGTTTGAGTGACCATAATTTTGAAGACAATGCGAGAGATGGTCATGGTAATGATTGGCCGATTCGCTATAAAGATATTGCGCCTTGGTATGATTATGTAGAAAAATTTGCTGGAATTAGTGGGCAAAATGAAGGTTGGCCTTTGTTGCCTGATGGGCAATTTTTACCTCCTATGGATTTGAATTGCGTTGAAAAATCGGTAAAAGAACGTATCGAAAAACATTATAATAAATCTAGAATTCTAACCATTGGTCGTACAGCCAATTTGACCGTACCTCTTAATGGTAGAGGCAGCTGCCAATACCGAAATTTATGCAGTAGAGGTTGTCCTTTTGGGGCTTATTTCAGTACCCAATCTGCTACTTTACCTGCAGCTATGGCAACCAAAAAACTAACCGTTCGCCCCTACTCGATTGTCAATCATATTATTTATGACAAAGACACCAAAAAAGCCAAAGGCGTGATGGTTATTGATGCTGAGACTAATGAGACAATGGAATTCTATGCCAAAATTGTTTTTGTAAATGGTTCAACTTTAGGCTCTACTTTCATTTTGTTAAACTCTACATCTGAGGCACATCCAAACGGTTTAGGTAATGGCAGCGGACAATTAGGTCACAACTTAATGGATCATCATTTTAGATGTGGCGCCGAAGGAACTGCCGAAGGTTTTGAAGATAAATACACTTACGGACGACGTGCCAACGGAATTTACATTCCAAGATACCAAAACTTTAATGGCGACAAACGCGATTATTTGAGAGGTTTTGGATACCAAGGCGGCGCTAGTAGAGGCAATTGGCACAAAGAAGTCGCTGAATTGGCTTTTGGTGGTGATTTTAAAGAAACGATGTCAAGACCGGCTGATTCTTGGACTATGGGTCTAGGTGGTTTTGGAGAAATGTTGCCTTATTACGAAAACAAAGTCTATATCGACCATTCGAAAAAAGACAAATGGGGACAACCTGTTTTGGCTATCGATTGTGAATACAAAGAAAATGAAGCCAAAATGCGTGAAGACATGATGTATGATGCCGCAGAAATGCTAGAAGCGGCTGGGATGAAAAATATAAAAACCTATGATAATGGTTGTTTCCCAGGAATGGCTATTCACGAAATGGGAACTGCTCGTATGGGGAACGACCCTAAGGAATCCGTTTTGAATAAATGGAATCAGATGCACGAAGTGAGCAATGTATTTGTTACAGATGGTTCTTGTATGCCTTCTGTAGCTTGTCAAAATCCATCATTAACCTTTATGGCTTTGACAGCAAGAGCTTGTGATTATGCCGTAAAAGAATTGAAAAAGAAAAATATATAGAGACCAATTGTCAAGCATGAGAAAATTAAAAATGGGAATGATTGGCGGTGGTAAAAATGCTTTTATTGGAGCAGTACACCGCATTGCCGCCAACATTGATGGTTTGATTGAATTGCATTGCGGTGCGTTTAGCTCCAATCCTGAACTATCGATGGAATCAGGTCAGGCTTTGTTTTTACCAAAAGATAAATCTTATGGTTCTTACGAAGAGATGATTACCACCGAAGCACAATTACCGCCCAACGAAAGAATGGATTTTGTATCGATTGTAACGCCCAATCACGCACATTTTGCACCAGCTATGATGGCGTTAGACTACGGTTTTCATGTTGTTTTAGACAAACCAATGACACTAACCCTTGAAGAAGCCAAACAGTTAGCTCAAAAAGTAAAGGAAACCGGATTACAATTGTGCCTTACACACACCTATTCGGGCTATCCTATGGTGAAACAAGCCAAAAGGATGATTGCCGATAACCAATTGGGCGCTATTCGCAAAATTATGGTAGAATATCCTCAAGGTTGGTTGAGTACTTCATTTGAAAACGACGGCAACAAACAAGCCGCTTGGCGCACCGATCCTTCTAAGAGTGGAATTAGTGGTTGTATGGGCGATATTGGAACCCATGCCGCTCATTTAGCTGAATACATCTCAGGATTAAAAATCACCCAACTTTGCGCAGATATCAATACCGTTGTAGCTAACAGACGATTGGACGATGATGGCAATGTGTTGCTAAAATTTGACAATGGTGCCAACGGAATATTAGTCGCCAGTCAGATTGCGGCTGGTGAGGAAAACAGTCTTAAAATTAAAGTCTATGGCGAAAAAGGAGGCCTTGAATGGCACCAAATGGAACCGAATACCTTAATCGTAAAATGGCTAGATGCTCCAGCACAAATTTATCGTACGGGAAATGGTTATATATCTTCAATAGCTGCATTTAATACTAGAATCCCAAGCGGACATCCAGAAGGGTACTTAGAAGCTTTTGCCAATTTGTATAAAAACTTCGCCTTAACCCTTCAAGCCCAATTAGAAGGTAAAGAACCTACTGCTGAAATGCTTGATTTCCCAACCGTTTCCGATGGGGTGCGCGGTATGGCTTTTATAGAAAATGTGATTGCCTCAGGGCGTTCGACTCAAAAATGGACCGAATTTAAAATTTAAATCAATAGAAATGACCACAATGCAAGGCCCAGCCGTTTTTTTAGCCCAATTTATCTCGGATGAAGCTCCTTTTAATTCGTTAGACGGCATTTGTCAATGGGCGGCTGATTTGGGATTCAAAGGGATTCAAATTCCAACTTTGGATGCCCGATTTATCGATTTGCAAAAAGCTGCCGAAAGCAAAACCTATGCTGATGAACTTACTGGTAAAGTTGCCTCATACGGGCTAAAAATATCTGAATTATCGACTCATTTACAAGGGCAATTGGTTGCTGTTCATCCTGCTTATGATGATTTTTTTGATGGGTTCGCTCCTACTCATTTGCGAGCTAATCCTAAAGCTAGACAAGAATGGGCAGTACAACAGATGCATTATGCCGCCAAGGCTTCTCAAAATCTAGGTTTAGAAGCGCATGCAACCTTTAGTGGTTCTTTGTTATGGCAATATTTTCATCCTTGGCCTCAGCGTCCTCCGGGATTAATTGAAGAAGGATTTAAAGAACTTGCCAAACGCTGGTTGCCCATACTAAATGCCTTTGACGAAAATGGTGTTGATGTTTGCTACGAAATTCACCCAGGCGAAGACTTATTTGATGGCGAAACTTACGAGATGTTTTTGAAAGCCGTCAATAATCACCAACGCGCTTGTTTGTTGTACGATCCTTCGCATTTTGTATTGCAACAATTGGATTACTTGCAGTATATCGATTTTTATCATGAACGTATTAAAGCGTTTCATGTAAAAGATGCTGAATTCAATCCCACCGGAAAACAAGGCACTTTTGGAGGTTATCAAAGTTGGCTCAATCGCGCGGGGCGCTATCGCTCGCCTGGCGATGGTCAAATCGATTTTAAAACCATTTTTAGCAAATTGGCGCAGTACAATTACAAAGGTTGGGCCGTAATGGAATGGGAATGTTGCTTGAAGAATCAAGAAGATGGTGCGAGAGAAGGCGCCGAGTTCATCAAAAAGCATATCATTAAAGTCACCGAGAAAGCATTTGATGATTTTGCAGCAGTCAGTACCAACACCGAATTGAACAGAAAAAATTTAGGATTATAAATATAAAAGCAAGAAAAATGAAAATTAAAATAATGGCAGCCATCATTAGTGTAAGTGTATTGAGCGCTTTTTCTGATTATGAACTCATTCCAAAAAGCAAAGTAGTTCCAACAGAACAACCCTCAGAAGGTGAAAAGTTAATCGCAAAACAAGACTGCGCTACTTGCCATAAAATTGACAAAAAAGTAATTGGCCCATCGTATTTAGATATTGCCAAAAAATATCCAATGAATGATAAAAACATCAATTATTTATCGGATAAAATTATCAAAGGAGGTTCAGGTGTTTGGGGTGCTATTCCAATGGCTGCTCACGGTGCGTTGAAAAAAGACGATGCCAAAAAAATTGCGAAGTACATTTTATCATTGAACAAATAAATTGAAACCTATTTATGGATCAAGATTTTAACCCCAAAAAAGAGCCCGAATCCACAATTCGTAGGGATTTTCTAAAAAAAGGCGCACTAGCAACAGCAGCCTTTATGATTATTCCACGTCATGTAATGGGAAGAGGTTTTGTAGCGCCAAGTGACCGATTGCTTATTGCGAGTATTGGTGTAGGCGGAAAAGGCCAGTCCGATATTGCTTCATTTGAAAAAAGCGGATTAGCCAACGTAGCTTATTTATGTGATGTTGATACGCGCAGAGCGTCCAATAGCGTAAAGGCCTTACCAAAAGCAAAATTCTACAAAGATTGGCGTGAAATGCTCGATAAAGAGCATAAAAATTTTGATGCCGTTTCGGTTTCAACACCCGATCATAATCACGCGATTCAAGCGTTTGCAGCCATGCAATTGGGCAAACACGTGTATGTGCAAAAGCCAATGGCACACGATATTTATGAAGCGCATATGATGACTCAGGCTGCAAGCCGCTATAAAGTAGTTACTCAAATGGGAAATCAAGGGTCTTCGAATGATGGTACGCGATTGCTAAAAGAATGGTTTGAAGCCGATTTGATTGGCGATGTACACACCGTTTACGCTTGGACAGACAGACCCGTTTGGCCACAAGGAATTCCGTGGTCTACGGCAAAAGCCGATATTCCAAAAGAATTGGACTGGGATTTGTGGCTGGGAACAGCACCAAGTAAAAATTATGTCGACAAACTAGTGCCGTTCAACTGGCGTGGTTGGTGGGATTATGGAACAGGTGCCTTGGGCGATATGGGATGCCATTTGCTAGAAGCACCATTCTCTGTATTGAATTTGAAATACGCCAAAGATGTTCAGTGCAGCGTAGGCTCTGTGTATGTGGATGAATTCAAAAGAGGGTATTTCCCTGATAGTTGTCCGCCTTCGAGCCACGTGGTATTGACTTTCCCTAAAACGGATAAAACCAAAGGCGATGTAAAAGTGCATTGGATGGATGGAGGCATTCAGCCAGAACGTCCTGAGGAATTGGGCGCTAACGAAATCTTTGGTGATGGTGGAAACGGAACCTTGTTTATTGGAACCAAAGGAAAAATGATTTGCGATACCTACAGCGAAAATCCTAGATTATTGCCTTTGAGTCGCAATGAAAACCTAAAAATCGCCGAGAAATATCCTCGTGTGAAAGACGGAGCCAGCGGCCACCAAAAACAATGGATTGAAGGCTGCATTGCGGGTTATGGCAAAAAAGAATTGAGTTCACCGTTTGAGATTGCAGGTCCGTTGACCGAAGCTTTATTGATGGCGAATCTTGCCGTTCGCGGTTATGATTTGTACAAAGAAGTTTTGGGAGAAGATGTGTATCCGGGACGTTCGGTAAAATTGCTTTGGGACAATACCGCCAAAAAAGTAACCAATGTAGACGAGGTGAACCAATTTGTAAAACGAAATTACAGAGAAGGTTGGAAGAATTTGAGTTTTTAAGTTTGTAACCAAGAATTCAAGTTGTGGCTCTCTAGCCCCGATGGCAGCGGCATCCTTTGCTTTTTTACAGAAAAAGCAAAGATATAGCGGACAGCGGGACTTTGACAACAAAAAAGCCTTTTCACAACCGCTCCAAATAATTAATGAATTAATAAAAAATCAATCGATATGAAGAAAATAGTAGCAACACTTATGGTTTTGGTAATCGCTCAAACCGTACAAGCACAAAAAGGATTTAAACCAATTTTTGACGGAAAAACAACAACTGGTTGGCATACTTACGGCAAAACTACCGTGGGTGCTGGGTGGAAAGTAGAAGACGGTGTCTTGCATTTTGACCCAGAAGCCGCCAAAAATGGTCAAGGTGGCGACATCGTAACCGATGCGGAATACGAAAACTTTCACTTGAAAGTAGATTGGAAAGTGGCGCCAAAAGCCAACAGTGGAATTATTTTTTACATCAATGAAAATCCACAGAAATACAAAAACACCTATGAAACTGGTTTGGAAATGCAGGTGTTGGACAATGACGGACATCCTGATGGAAAAATCACCAAACACCGCGCGGGAGATTTGTATGATTTGATTCAGAGTAAATCGGAGCCTGTAAAACCTGTAGGGGAATGGAATACGGCAGAAGTAGTTTGTAAAAACGGTAAATTGACTTATGTTTTAAATGGAGTAATTATCGTAGAGACAGTACTTTGGGACGATGCGTTTAAAGCATTGGTAGCAGGAAGTAAATTCACAGCTTGGCCTGGATTTGGAACCTTCAAAAAAGGAAAAATTGCCTTGCAAGACCACGGAGACAATGTATGGTACCGCAACATTCTTATCAAGGAATGGAATACTATGGAAACCACTACTGGCTGTAAATAGCCCTCACCTACTAACCACTAACCCAAAAACCACCTAAAACTATGAATACCACTATCCGCATTAAATTATCTGTCATGATGTTTCTTGAATTTTTTATCTGGGGGGCATGGTTTGTCACCTTGGGGACTTTTTTAGGAAACAATTTAAAGGCTTCGGGTGCTGAGACGGCAGCAGTTTTCTCTACCCAATCTTGGGGAGCCATTATTGCACCATTTATCATTGGTTTGATTGCAGATCGTTATTTTAATGCCGAAAAGATTTTGGGTATTTTGCATTTAGCAGGTGCTTTTTTGATGTATCAAATGTACCAATCGCAAGATGTAAGTTTGTTTTATACTTATGTGTTGAGTTATATGGTGTTGTACATGCCTACTTTGGCTTTGGTAAATTCCGTGGCGTTTAACCAAATGAAAGATGCCGAAAAAGAGTTTGCGAGCATTCGCGTTTGGGGAACCATTGGTTGGATTTTGGCAGGGTTAGCGATTAGTTTTATTTTTCATTGGGACACGACCGAAGCTATTGGTCAAGGATTGCTCAAAAACACTTTTTTATTAGCGGGTATTGCGGCATTGATTTTAGGAATTTTTAGTTTCACTTTACCTCAAACACCACCAAAAGTAAGTGACGAAAAAGTAAAAATCACTGATATTCTAGGACTAGACGCACTACAATTATTAAAAGACAAAAACTTCTTAATCTTCTTTATATCGTCTATCCTAATTTGTATTCCGTTAGCTTTTTACTATCAAAATGCACATCCTTATTTGACAGCTGCTGGTGTTGAAAATCCAACAGGAAAAATGGCAATTGGACAAATTTCAGAAGCCTTGTTTTTACTTTTAATTCCAGTATTTTTTGGACGTTATGGCTTTAAGAAGACCATACTTGTTGGAATGCTTGCTTGGGCGATTCGTTACGTTATGTTTGCGTATGGCAACGGCAGCGATTTGAGTTTTATGTTGATTATAGGTATAGCGTTACACGGAATTTGCTATGACTTTTTCTTTGTTTCGGGACAAATTTACACCAACTCTAAAGCGGGTGAAAAATACAAAAGTGCTGCACAAGGCTTGATTACTTTGGCAACCTACGGAATTGGAATGCTGATTGGCTTTGCTGTAGCAGGTTGGATCACCGACAATTACAAAACAGTTGACGGAGGAACGAACTGGCAAATGGTTTGGATTATTCCTGCTGGAATTGCCTTTGCAGTGTTTATGATTTTTGCCCTATTTTTTGATCAAAAAAAAGAAGTCAAAACAACGGTCACTCTTTAAAATCCAAAACATGAGCCAAAATTTTGATAGAAGAACCGCTCTAAAAAGCCTTATAGCTGGAACTGTAGCTATGGGAATTCCATCGTCGCTTTCGGCTATGGTGGTGTCTGACACATCCGATAGTTCCAATTTTATCCCCAAAGGAAAAATAAACCATTCGGTAGCGCGCTGGTGTTTTGGCGATATGGAACTCGAAGCGCTTTGCATAGCTGCCAAGAAAATGGGCATTACAGGAATTGATTTGGTCGGTCCCAAAGACTGGCCAATCTTGCAAAAACACCAATTAGTATCGACCATGTGCAATGGTGCCGAATTGAATCTCGTAGACGGATTCAACGACCCAAAATTCCATGACCAACTCATAAAAAACTACACCGCTATGATTCCGTTAGTGGCTCAGGCGGGCTATAAAAACCTGATTTGTTTTAGCGGCAACCGCAGAGGCAAAACCGATGAAGAAGGCTGGAACAATTGCGTAAAAGGCTTGCAAACCTTGATTCCGTTGGCCGAAAAACACCAAGTAACCTTAGTAATGGAATTGCTCAACAGCAAAATCGACCACAAAGATTACCAGTGCGACAGAACCTATTGGGGCGTAGAATTGGCCAAAAGAATCAATTCACCACATTTCAAGCTCTTGTACGACATCTATCACATGCAAATTGATGAAGGCGATGTGATTCGCACCATCAAGGAAAACCATCAGTACATTGCCCACTTTCACACGGCGGGCGTACCGGGTCGCAACGAAATCGACGAGACCCAAGAGCTTCATTATCCCGCCATTATGAAAGCCATTGCAGCTACTGGTTTTACAGGTTTTGTGGGACAAGAATTTATGCCGAAACAAAAAGATAAAATGGCCGCTTTGCAACAAGCCATCGCCATTTGTGATATTTAACCCCTAAAAACGAACCACCATGATCAAGCGTAGAGATTTCATCATCAATAGTGGGTTGGCCTTGGGCGCCGTTGCCCTAGCTCCTTCCCTAGCCTTTGCGGCAAAACCCAAAAACATCGGAATTCAGTTGTACACCTTGCGCGAAGCCTTTTCCAAAGATGTCAAAGGCGTGCTAGAACACGTTGCCAAAGCTGGCTACAAAGAAGTTGAAACCTACGGATTTGCAGGCGAAAAAGGCTTTTTTGGCACCTCGCCCAAAGACTTTAAAAAAATCCTAAACGACAACGGACTCAAAGCGCCGAGCGGACATTATGATTTTAAAACGTTTATCAAAGACAACAATGCCGACTTCCTCAAAGCCTCCATCGAGTGCGCCAATCAGTTGGGAAGCGAATATGTGGTGATTCCGTGGCTAGAAGACACTTTGCGCAGCCAATTGGACGACTACAAACGCATCGCCCAAAAAGCCAACGAAGCCGCACTTTTGTGTAAAAAAGCAGGACTCAAACTCGCCTACCACAACCACGATTTTGAATTCACGAAATTTGGCGACCAAACCGGTTATGGCATTTTGCTACAAGAAACCGACAAGAAATTGGTCGATTTTGAATTGGATTTGTATTGGGTAGTGCGCTCCGGCAACGACCCTTTGCAGTTGTTCCAAAACCACGCTGGCCGCTTCACCATGTGGCACGTCAAAGATAGGGACAAAAACAATCCCGCTTGGAATGCCGAAATTGGCGAAGGCAACATCAATTTCAAAGCCATTTTTGCACAAGCCAAAGCCTCAGGCATGCAGCACTTTTTTGTGGAGCAAGAAACCAACTACTCTCCCAACCCTATGGAATCCATCAAAGCAAGTTGCCAGTACGTTAGTAAGCAATTGCTATAAAATAACACCCTTTTTTATTTGGGCATGACCCCGATGTACACGACCGTGCTAAAAACACGACAGTGCTGCATCGGGGTCGCGCTGTACGCTATATCTCTTGGGGCGAACCCCGCCCCAAGAGGATGCCGCTCCCATCCCTCA
>ERZ650302.29-NODE-29-length-54408-cov-6.171895_pt1 | contig 54408 bp, 32 predicted proteins | sample MGYA00376238_ERZ650302 | MGnify/ENA primary metagenome ERZ650302 (study PRJEB26733, sample SAMN07839298) | wastewater metagenome | biome: urban; feature: wastewater treatment plant; material: waste water | place: USA: North Carolina | collected 2016-04-28 ... | reverse complement strand
TCTTTACCGGGCAGACCTTGCAAGCCCTGCTCGCCTTTCGCCCCGGGTTCCCCCTGCTCGCCTTTGTCACCCTTGACACCTTTCAACGACAACAGCCAAGCCGCCTCGCTGCCCGCAAAGCCGTTCGCCACCGCGATTTGATAAGCCGATTTGCCATCGAGGCCGTCTGAACCTTTATCGCCTTTCACGCCTCCAGTGCCACCACCTCCAGATTCAAGTGCTGTTAGTCTTGAGTTCTGAAGTTTATCTGATTCCTGAATAGTGGTTATTTTACCATTGGCTTCACCGACGAGCGTGTCTGAATATGCCTTAGCATCTTTTAGTGCCTTATCAGCTTTAGTTGATGCGTCTGTAGCTGCTTCTTGTTTAACAACAGCGTCTTTTTGTGCTGCATCTGCAATAGCGTCTTCTTTGGCTTTATTGGCTTTAGTAGTAGCATCAGTAGAGGCAGTAGCAACAGCATTGGTTTCTGCGGCTTGAGACTTGGCTTGTATCTCTTCTTGAAGTGCCGATTTAAGAGCATTGTCTTTATTTTCGGCTTCTAGAATAGCTGCGTCTTTAGCGGCATTTGCCTTAGTGGATGCGTCCTGACTGGCTTGTGCGATAGCATTTGACTCTGCTGTGTCTGCCTTGGTCTTAGCATCTTTGGCTGCTTCTTGTTTTACTGTGGCAACCTTTTGTGCGGCGTCACTTGCTGCTGCTGCGATAGCACTTGCTTGGGCTGCATTGGCCTTTTGAGTTGCGTCTGTAGCTGCGGCTTGTATTGCAGCGGCTTGTGCGGCGTCCGCTTTTGTTTTGGCATCTTGACTGGCAGACTGTAGGATTGACTCTTTATCTACGTCTGATACCCCACCTGTCTCACCAGTAGAGCCTTCCGTGCCAGCCGTTATGTATTTTAACAAGTCAGCTTGACTGAAGGATGTTTCAATTCTCTTATCTACCACACCTTTTAAGATGGCAGAAAGTGCGCGAATATCTGTGCTTTCACATGTAAATGTGCTGTATTCATACTTAGCCGAAAAGTTATTCACAAAGAAGAATGGAGACAATCCGGTAAGTTTAATTTGTATTTGTAAAATTGCCATATCATTATCCTATTGTGACTACCTTAAGTCTTTTTATGTCTTTACCAAATTCAGTATTGGGCTTGATTATAATTTTTAATAATCCAGATTCACTTTCTGTTTTGATATATTCAAATAGAGAGGGGCTCAGTAAGTATGATGTTTCATAATCATATATAGATATTAATACATCTTCACTTCTTATTTTTGTAGACAAAGATATTTCATTAAAGTCATCTTGTGTCTTAGATATTTTCACATTTGAAAATACCTGTTTTCTGGCAATATTGGTACTTACCGTATCAGCAGATGCGACTGTTAGTTGACTATTAATACTATCTATAGAACTAGTGGATGATGTTTTGTATTCTTCTAATTCTGTTAGACGACTCTTATTTTGTGTAGATTCAGTAACCAGGTCTTCTACGGTAGTAGATGTAGTTCCGCGCCACTCTACTAATGAAGTGGCCGAGCCCTCTACTGTACCCATACGAGATACTAAATCAGCTAATGTAACACCACTGTTTTCTGTAATAGATTTGAGTGATGCTATCTCTTCTTTATTAGCTGAGATATCTGCTGAATTAATTTCTTCATTTTCTTTTAGTGAAGATATATCTGATTCTAGGGTTTCCGTCTTTTTTTCTAATACATCAACTCTTCCGGCGACCAGTGTGGCTTCTTCTTTATCTGAAGTTACTGTGCCTTTAAGTGCGGTTAATTCACCATCTGTTTTTATAATGGCTGCATTATTAGAATTGATACTGTCTGTTAGACTTTTTAGATGGTCTGCGATATTAACATAAGTGCCGCGACCTTCTTTCATCTCACCTAGGAGTGAATCTATTGTCAGGAAATTGGTATTAAGAACATTGCCCCAAGTCCCTACATTCTCCCCGGTTTCCATCAGGGAAAGATTTATATTTGGAGTACTATTTGCCATTCCAATTTCCTTATTCTGTTATTGGGCCTTTTAAGAAAGCCATAGCGACACTGTCTATATCTATATATCCATCAGATGCCGACTCTGTGGATATTTTAATGCATATTCTGTCACCAAACTTAACAGAGATGCCCAGCTCTGCAACATCTATAAGCCCAAGCGCATTTGGAAGTATAGATATTTTCTTTCCAGTCTCGATGCCGTTTATAACTACACGAATGTCAGCGCGACCGTTAAGGCTATTTGCCGATACGTTATATACTAAGCCAGTAATAGTGGCTGGTGATTTAGACATCCATATAGAGGACCGAGATGAATGACTAACTGCCTTACCCTCATAGCTTGGGAATATGTACCAGTTTTGAAGACTAGGGAATGTTATTGACTCTCGATTGAATGTCCATATAACATCTTCGTTAATTCCGTTATGAGATATATTTACACCACCATGTGCTGATATGATTCTCTGGAGTATATCATATATAGATAGGTCAAGACTTTGTCGTCCAGATACAGGATTGTATTGTGTACTATCTTGTTCTGCTCCGATTGTCTTGTCTATATTAAATACGTCTGCCGTAATTTGAGATAATGCAGTTTCTATCTTAGTTAGTCTACCATATATAGAACTCCCGTCTTCTGGAGTATCTATGCCTATAGCTGAACGTAATTCTGATAATGAGGTCTCTGTAGCTACCTTTTCTTTTAGAGTAGTAACTTCTTCAACTAGATATTGCAACACATCATCAATAACACTAAGGTTGCTATAAATACTATCTGGATTTAGACCTAATAGTATTCTTAATTCATAAATCCACTTTTCATATAGATCATTAGATAGGGTAGTAGACTTTTCGTTTACCAACCCATATAGCGCCAACATGCCTATCTTTGGATTGTCTGATTGTAGATTACTGATAATAGTATTAAGTTCATCATCAGATAACCGCCCAGACTTATGCGCCTTATCTTTTAATTCTTCTATAAACATAGTTATGCTACTCTAAATATTACACGTGTTAATTCTGGTCTGGTGTATAAATCAAGTGATTTCATTTTAACACGTAGTTTAACTGAGCCTATTGTCTCTATTCTTTTTCTTATTAATATATAGACGCGCTTAACTGATGTGTCGGTATTAATAGTAAATGTATCATCACTATTGGTGTATTGAATATCGTTGGTTATTTCTTGACCTAATATAGCATCTATACCGAATATAGTTATTGCTATTGTAAATCCATTGGTCAAATAGGAGGGATCGTTAATAGTGGTTATACCATTAATATCGGTAAGCTTATAAGTGCCCGTTCCCAGATATTCAATATTTGATATATTTCTTGAATCAAAAAGCTTTTTAAATGATGCTTTAGGAAAGTCTATTGTAACTATGCCTTCATATATAGTTACTTTACCTGTATGTATTACACCATTGATTAATACTGCCATATCGCCGAAGTCATATTCTTTATCTTCGTATATTACGCCAGTTACAGAAACGTAATTGCCCGATTCTTCAAATAAATGAGTATTATCAAAATATCTGAATGAATTGGTTTCTATGGTTGTAGAATTAAGTTCTGTGGTAAATACATTTCTTCCCGCAGATTCCTGATATGTCTCTAAGATACCGATACGCATATCGTTGTAATCGCCTATTGGGATAAGACTTCTTAATCCATCTTGATATATAGATGCTTTACGAAGAGGCTTAATGCTCTTCCATCTGTCATTATCAATACTTATTTGATAAGAAATTTGTACTGCTTTGTTTTGATAGTTATCACATGTATCAATTGATATGAATTCGCCTTCTTTGTTGATTTCTATATCATTGGTTTCATATACAGATTCATCTTTGTATTGCTGCATATGAATGTACATACTATTTACATCAAAGCTATATACATATCCGTCTCTACTTTCTGATGTATGTCTAGGTAAGTGTACAGTTATTTTAAAGTATCTGTCTGTTATATTATCTAGTGATAAATCTAGGAGGGATGTTAATACCTTTTGTCGCCCGATTTTATTATAATAAACGCCATCAGAGCTTGTATATAAAGTATAAATATAAGAAATAGGTGTTTCTATAGATACAGAGTTGTATGCTGCATACTCTTTTCTATCTATGATAACTTCTATTTCTTTAGAACCCTGAGATTTAGATACCCCAGATATGGAAAATCTATCACCAGTATTGATAATAAAATCAGAATTGAGGAATGGAGCGTTATCTTTATTAAGGATTTTACATTCAAATGTATTGCCTGGTTCAGATAATGTAGCTACTACATTTCCTCTAGATATCTTTAATCCACCAGATGACTTTATGTCTGTAGACTTATTTAGTCCGTAAACAATACCTTTTTCCACAACAGCATTTGTGGCTTCAGGATTATAAGAAGAGGATGGAGAAAAGTATATGGAATATATGTGATCGGAATTTGATTTATCTGCCAGATTAGCAGTCTTAGATAGACTTATAGCGTCATCAAGGGAGACCTGAATCTCCCTGTAATAATCACCTACTGATTGTAGTATGCCATTTACTCTAGTTGTCAATAAATCTACATCATACTTCTGATTAAAAAATGATGTGTATAAAAACATCATATAATCTTTGAATCTAGCTTCTGTAAAATAAGGACTGGAAATACTGAATTGATTAGAATAATAATCAGACTCCAGCGCCTTATCTATAGTAGTAGAAGTGACTGTAGAGTATTTTTCAAAGAGATACTTAATTGCTTCTAATTTATTCATACTAAACAACCACTGTATTTAATGTTAAACCCTTTAATCTGGGTGAATTATTGATATCTAACTCGAAGACCTCTGACTGTTTAGCCAATATAGTAATCATAGTATTATCTTCTGCTGCTGAAAAGTTTATTTGCCGCCCAGATACAACATAATCTGATGGGTCAATAATCTCTAATTCCTTGCCAGAGACATACATATTTGAATACTCATATGACACTATAGTATTGCCGTCTATTCTTGTTTGTGAATATATAATACCATTTTTATAGTCTACTGAAAAGTACCCATTCCCTACGGAATTACTGGCGACATTCAGAACTGCCTTGGTAATTATAATATCGTGAGTCATTATTCCTTCTGGTAATACTATCTCTGTTTCTGTTTCTGAAACATCTTGTAGCATGTAATCACCATAGGATACTAATTCGTCTTCTGAATAAACTCTATTAGTAAATGTTCCTGCATGTCCAACGAATTTAATGCCGGTGAATTTATCTACATATCGACCAAGACTAAATTTATTTACATTCATAGGAATACTAACTTCTACGGTAGAACCTGAATTGAATTCAGATAATCCATCCACAAAGTCAACTTCTTCTACAAACGGGAATATAGATGCAGACTCATAATTAAAGTTCAAACTACCACGAACAATACAGGTCTTATTAAGCTTGGCAATATTCTTACCATTATATAACGACAAAGACTCTGAATGCTTGGACAGGGAGACGTCTGTAGCCTCGTATAAGATCGAGTTGACACCGATGGTAGACTCAGCTGTTATTTGCGATTCTACGACGATGTATGAGCTTACAATGGCGTTTCCATAAAGAGATTCTATCTTGCCATCTACTAATGAGAATTCTTTATCACTAAGTTCTTCTGCTGGGTATTTTCTATTAAAAGAAAGTTTAACCGGCGATTTGTCTGTAGTGACAATATCTTCTACTGTGAAATAATCAAGAAGGTTAATACTCTGTTCTGGGTTCCATACATAGAGTGCTTCACCAGTTGGTGATACAAGTCTGGTGTGCATATTGTTGGCTTCAAATACCCATTGATAACATGACTCAAAGTATCCTGATGATAAGTCTATTCTACGTTGATTAATACCGTCTGTTATAGTATATACACCTGATACTTCTTTAAAGGGTAGGACTATATTAGAGGAGGCTAATACACGACTATATCTTTTAATAGGATTACTGCGCTTAAAGAACTTGGCTGTGGATACATCTAAGTCTGCCGCCGGAATGATTCTGAATGTATCAGATTTTTCTACTGGACATTTTAACTTAGCGAAATTAACAGTAACGCCGTTTTGTTCATCTCTATGCTTAATGGTTTTGAGCATAGGCTCTTTCTTAACCATAACAGATAATGAACGGTCTATAACGGAAGTATCGTCATTCCAGGAGTTGAGTGTAACCTTATCGCCGAATGATACGTCTTTATTTCTAGCTACTAGATAGTCTTTAGTTATGTCAAATGAAGTATAGATAGTAGAATTCAATGCAGAGATTGCTTGAGTATGTCTATTATAAATTGTATTATAAGAGAATTCTTTATTAACCTTATTGCCAGTCATAGTTACTTTGAGATAAAGTGTCTTAACTGGATTGGTTGTGCTTATAGAATCAGTAGAGATATTATTATATTGAATTATCTTTTTCTTTTCACTGATGGTATAAGGTAAGGTTATTTCTTCCCAAGATGATTTATCTGGAGATATCTCAAATTTGATATTATCCATAGAGTATCCATCAACAGGTATAGTGCCCGCGATTGATGCTTTTAGGATTTCTCTGGTTGAATTAAATGGACCAAATACGATACTGCCTTCTTCTGAAGAACTGCGAATACCTGCTCTTAGGTTATATAGCCCAATAGCGTAACGTCGTTTAGTGTTGGCTGTTACATATCCGTCTGTTTGGACAATAGAGAAACGAATATTCTTAGCGTCGGAATCTTTGAATACAATAACGACACGATTATCATAGAACTCCATATCAGAATCTAGACGAGTATAAGTCATCCCATCTGATGATATTTCTACATTACTAATAGTAGGATTATTAACGCCGAAGTCTTTAATATAGAACTCAACCATATTTAATACTCTGGTTGTTTTAAGATCTATATCAATTATGGCCGACAATGTAGTATCGAATGACTCTACCTCTACATGTGTACGAGTTGTTATTGTGCTTTTATTATAATAACGTTTCTCATTAAAGTCTGATGTATTACCAAGTGCCCCAGTAGTATCAATACGTACATCATATATCTGATGAGATTCTGTTACGAATGATTCAAGATATAGGTTAGAATTAGATATAGCTATATCAGTAGTGGAATCTATATTCTCTTCTGAAGGATAGAATTGAAAGTTTGAATTCCCAGATAATGAATTTACATCAAGAACCATAGTGGATGCTTCTGCCATTTTACTACGTAATGTAGCAACTCTAGCGGCGAACTTATCCATAGCTTCTATGCCAGAGTTATTAACAGCATTTAGCCCTGATGTTATAGCATTGGCTTCATTCTGAATATCTTCAATAAGCTCCTTTTTATAACCCTGGTGCCTATCGGAATACTTATCTATTAAGTTAAGAAATAAATCACTCATCTTGATATAACACCTATGTATTTTATTATTGGAGAAACACCATCAACATCCAGTATATCTGCGCGAATAGAACATTTGGCGTATTTTACTACACCATCCTTAATAATAATGTTGTTGTTATTATCTATAGATATGTATTCGGTTAATTTAATTGATGCGTGGTTGTTTAGATATTCTGGTTTATACAAATACAGGGCCTGTGAATCATACTTCTGTATTTTGCCATCTACTATTTCTGCTATATCATCCGATTCTATGCCGCCCTTTATATAGCGAGCTCCTGATGCTTCATAACATACAGTATCACCATCTGATACTACCTCTCTAGAATCGCCTAGTCCTATTAATACAGATTCATTAAATACTTCTATATCGTCTTCTGAATATCCTACGATACCTACATTAGCAGAAATAATAACATTTGAGTTATTTTCTATTTTAATAATAGGTGATACATATGATTTTACGCCAATACGGACAGGCTTAGTAACTAGCCGAGCTTCTGTATATGTAGAAGAACGAGAGACATCGACAATCATAATATCGTCTATAGTCAATTCATCTACTGCAAACTCATGCTCTACAGTCATAGATATGGCTGTGCAGTTTGCTATTGGATTAGGAATCGAAGTGTCTTCATCTAGTACAAATGGGGCAACATCTAATTGTTGATATTCGCCATCTATAGTAATAACAGAAACAGACTTTATGAATATATCGGATACAATAGGTCTAATGATAATTCTATTAAAAGAAGAATATTCGGTTTTGTATATTTTCTTAATTTCCATTAGGCTTTACTTCCTACATATAGTTCATGAATACTTGCCATAACAATACCATTCTCAACCTTAGAGAATGAAACATTCTTAGATTGATCATAGTCTATTTCTGACAAAGCATAAAAGCCACTTTCTTCTGATGATATATTCTTCATGGCTATAAAAGAACTGGTGTTTTTAATGTTCTGAATTTTCTCTAAATAAGAAGTCTTCCATTTAAACATCTGTTCTTCGATATCGTCAAAGCTTTCGCTAAGAAAATCAATAGCCTGCGAAGTTTCTGTTTTTACTTCAGATAATCGCTTAGTGATATATTCAACAACTATCTCGTCTATTTCACCAGTTATATTTGAGAAATCAATAACGTCGTTCACATAGTAGAACTGATAATTTTCTATATAATTTCTCATATCTTAATATACCTTTTGGGCAAATTAGAGCCATAAGATACACCAATAGCATCATGCATCAATAGTGTTGAATTATCTATAGCTAGATATATAGCATCTTCATCTTCAGGATATACTGCACCTGACATATCGAATTCAGTAACTTCTGAATTATAGATACCATATACTTTATATTTTGTTTTATCTGTTTTGGAGAATTTAGACATATCTTTTGCGAATGACAATATTTCACTATCTGAAACTTCAGTGTAATTGACTTCGTTTATGTCTCTAGAATAGTCGATCTTTAATACAGTTTTAATAGGCCCAGATATATACTTAGCTATAGAAGCATTAGTAGATATATCAGTAGGGATACTAGTAACGCCGGCATTTAGAAATAAATTCTTATCGCCCATGTATTTAAGAACGTTTATAGAATTAGATATGTCTCGTACTTGACGTAAACCACTTGAGTCTTGCTTAGGTATAGACAATCTGTTATTAGCGACTGCTTTGGTAGGAATTTTTTTTATTCGAACCTTGGCAATTTCACTAAGCCCATATATTGAAAAAATATCTTTATATTGAGATATCTCTGGCTTAGTTGTAAGAGGTATTTCAAATACTTCACCGCCTATTATATTAAAGTATGTAACATAATCAGTGTAATCTACCTTTACGTTTGATTCTATAATAGAACCAAACTTATTTATTACGAAGTATTTTATATCGTTTGATAAATTAATAGAATCCGCTTTATCTCTTCTGATTCTTGTTGGTGTGATGCATACTGAGATATAATCAACTTCAGAAGGATTAACAATAGGGATACTAATATTATTTTGTTCGTATATGGCATATCTATAATCTGCGGCGATCTTATATCCATTTTCAGATACCGTTCTAGACAACTCTGGAGCATATACTTTGCCAGACTTGAGGAAAACACTATTGCCGAATTTAGATATCTCAACTTGTTTTTTAATGGTTATATCTTTTGGATCTACCATATATAAAACAATATCACTAGAATATATATATTCATGAGGTAGATATATATAATCACCATAAACAGAACACATTCCCATTGATACATCTATAATGGAAACAGATGGTTGTTCTGCTTCATATATCAACAAGGAATCATATCCTTGATATATATCAGGTACACCACAAAAATATGGCTTAATATATAGATTCAATTCTTTGGGCTTTCTTTTATTGTATTCTTTTACAGATAGCCATGAATCATTTTTTACAGATACATATACATCAGAACTTGCTACGGTAATAGAAAATAATTCTCCATCACGAATAGCAGAATAATACTTATCATCCATAGACATAATTTCATCTAATTGATGGTCATGTCCATTTATATAGACAGGGTAGAACTCTTCTTCTATTTCTATGCTGCGATTTTCGAATACATAAGTAACAGTGCCGCGATCATTAGTATAAAAGAATTTGTCATCATTGGTGTCTACTTTTACTCCGTCAATCAGAATAGAAGTTGCGCCTTTGAATCTTATCAACCCCTTATAATACAAAGCATCTCCACTAGGAGATATCACATCTGTAATTAGAATATCATCAGTATTTGATTCTATTACAGTACCAACAATAGACCTAGATGAAACCTTGGCATATTTATTGGATATAAGAGACCTGACATTTTCGATGTCAAATCTAGTCCCATCATAGTCAGATACATCTAGAGCAGCGATAGCATTTCTGCCATCGCTGCTTTCTACTAAATGTAATGACTCTGTTGCTTTACCAACGGTAAAGTTATAAGTCAATATTGTTATCATGGCGCGTATCTAGCTCTCGCTGCAATAATATTCATCACCGATGAATTGTTATTCAATGTGGTAGCACCTACAGTATCAATAGTCTGTATAGCACCTACATATATTGTTCCCAAACAAATAACGTCACCATTATTTACTTGAGTGTCTGTTACGTTAAGGTTTTTCGTTTGAACATACTCTTTATTGGAAGCTTGAGATATCTTGCTTGATACTTCACTACTACGTCCTACTGAACTAGGTATAGATATACGTTTACTACCTGTAATAGAATCAGTTATAATAGATTTAGTTTCAAGTATAGAAGTAGCGCCGTTTAGTTTGATAGAGTTATACTCAATCACACAACCAAGGGAACTAGAACCAAGATTCAAGGTACCAGATATTGATATGTTGCCAGCTACAGAAATGTCGTTATTGAACTTAGTTGGTGCAGCGAATTGGTTAAGTAGTCGGTTGTCTGTTTGTGATAGCGCAGAAAGTACATTAAGATTACCTACTGATACTACAGATTCAGGCAATGTTGTAAGACTACCATTTAGACGAGTATCGCCCTCTACGTTCAAACCACCTCGCAAGTTAGCCATGTCATCAACAGTAAGGCTTGAGGTTGTTACCATCTTCTCTGATACCAAGCCATCAACGAATGTTGCTTGACCATTTGATACGATACCAGATGATGTCATAATACCTTTGATTACTGCATTACCATTGGCTGTAAGTTCACCCTCAATACTTGCCTTAGATGTGATATTCAAGCCACCGGCAATCTCTGCATTACCAGAGAATATAGCGTTACCAGAAACACGAAGTTCATCGGAGAATGATGCTACACTATTGAATATAGAACGGCCTTCTATGATAATAATATTAGAGCTACTACCAATAGTGGCATTGCCGCGGAATACTACATCACTATCTACTGCGAGTGTTTTACCAATAGAGAGACGTCCACCGAAGTATCCGTCACCTGCGAAACTAGATTGCTCCTGAATAGTCAAAGAACGGAATGTAGCAGAAGAGGTTGATTCAATCGGACCAGTTGATGATAGGCCGCCTTTCAGTGTAGTACCACCACTAACGGTCAATCCTGATATGATTGACGTATCGCCTTTAAGGATAGTTTCTTGAGTTACCTCGAAGTTACCAAGCATTGATGTTTTAGTATTATTAAAGGTAGAATTACCATTAATAACTACTTTGCTTGATGATGTACCAAGAGTAATATCATCTTCTACTTGGAGCTTACCATTGATTACGGTATCTGCTTGAATACGGATATCGTTTTCAACAAGAATGTCTTGCGCTCTGACCTGACCAGAGAATCGGCCACCGACTGCAATAACATCTGTTTTGGCTTCTATATTACCAGTAGCAACTAGACTACCAATTACATCAATACCACCTTTAGCAGTAAATTTCTCAGTTGTGCTAAGGTTATATACTGTAGCTTCTTCTACCAGTATATTATTACCAGTAAAGCGTCCTGTAATACGGAAGTCACCATCTGCATACAAGTCACCATTTACATTAAGGTCGCCGCCTACGTCCAAGCTATTATTAATAGATGCGATACCATTAAGAATAGTACGCGAATTAATAATCAACTCATTAGCATTTATAGAACCCGATATGGTAGCTGAGCCACCAAGAGTAAATGCGCCGCCTATAGTAACAGACTCTGTGAATCTAGCAGGACCAGAGAATGAAGAATCTTCACGAACAGTTATTGAACCAGAAGTAAGAGTACCAGAAACTTCAGCATCTTCAAATACAGAATCACCAGCTACCGTAAGGTCTCCAGATATACCAACGCTTTTATCTACGGTAATATCACCGAAGGCTTTAATAGAACCAGATGTTATTTCTGAATATGTCATACTTTGACAATCAATAACACCTTGGCGGTTATCTACGAATACAACACCGTTCTTAGATTCTACTACCATCCAGCCCGGAGGACATTCTGTATCACTACCTGTTACATAGATTGCTGCTGCATCACTAAAGTTAACACCACGACGTTCTTTAAGGGATGACTGCAATACATTAACTGTATATGCGTCTATATCACCAGCATACATAGAGGAGCGCGGCCATTGTTTCAGATTGTCGATACGAGTCTCACCTGCTGTGCCATCTTGTCCAAATATGTATTGAGTAGTGCCCTCTGTTTGCCTAGTGTCTGTATCTTTAATAAGATAGATATCACCAGTACCAGTTTCTATATAAGCATCATGGTCTGTTCTAGTTGAACGACCACCACCCTCTGATGAGGAGTATAGTTTCAGGTATTTAGTTCCGGTACCATTATTGTTAATAGCAAAACCAGTATTGATACCAGTAGTAGCGTATTGTACTGCTCGGGCATTTAGGAATGTAATGATATTATCATTGGCTTGGATATAATCACTATCCTCTTTGCCGAACTCTATCTTGCCATCATTACCTAATTTAATAAGGTCTGGAGAAATTGATTCTACAGAGATGTCTGATATATTAACCTTAGCATCAAAGTCTATTGACTTCTCGCCTTCTGTGGTTACTGATGCAATACCATTCTTATTACTAAAGAGTATTTCGCCGACTTTAAAGCCTGAATCTTCTTTAGAGTATTCTACCAATCCAGTGAAGTTTGCATTTTCTGAATTGATGTTTTTGGTATTGATAGTAGCCAATCCGCCAAGAGCAGATTCAAAGTTTACGATACCATCCTTAGCTGTGATAGCGAGGATATTATTACCTACTTTTATAAGACCGTTTACTACTTTAGTAATACCGCCTTTAGCTGATAAGGTATGTCCATCTACTACAAGTCCAGTACCGAAGGCTGTTTCTTCGTCACCATGTTTTGAATTGGTCTGGATAGACAATCCATTATTGGCACTAAATAAACGAAGACCTTTTGCCAGCGCATCATACATAAATGATGTGCCGTCTGACATGGAGCCAAATACTAACTTACGAGAATCAGCAGCAGTATTATTATATAGGTTTTGGCTGCTTGATGAGCCGATTAGAACATCCCCAATAATGGCATTATTAAATGCGCCAGGGTTTTCTAAATAGCCTTCTCTATTAAAGTATTGAGGATGGTCATCACCAGCTATGATTGATTCACCATAACCTTGAAGACTTTGGTCGTATCGTTCTGCCCGTAATCCCATCATATCACTGTGTGATATTTTGGAACCTATTTCTGAATCACTATGTCTGTGATTCAGCATATATTGAGTAATGGCTTCTAGTGTATCTGCTACACTCCAGTTGGCTATACTAAATACAATAAAGTCTGAATTTACGTTTATAGGAATAGATGTAGATACGCGGAATTTATTTTCAGAAAGAATAAAGATACGAGCATCATTAAACTTCTGATATTTACCGTTAAAGTTTTTCCATACTGATATTACTTCAGAAGGTGCTTCTATAGAACCAGTAGGGGAAATATACTTAGCCAGATTCGGATTAAGCGCGAATCCTAACTTACCAGCAAACAGTTCGTTATGTCTGTTTCTATTGGTAGGATTGACAGTAATCTCATAGGTGCCGCCACCTGTTGATACTATAGACGGGCGATTCTGTAGACCATTACTAACTAAGTATGGATTAGGAATAACATTAGGTGCATAACCATCATTCTCCATATTGGGAATATTAGGATAAATACCTTTATATACTACTGTAAATTGCGCAGACGGCTTAGTATGGAATACAATGCGTCGACCACTTAGCGTATATTCGTTATTGTTATTTAGATGACCTTTTTCTACTTTAGTATAATTAGTACCAAGTCCGTCAATTATCTTAATATCTTTAGTAGGCAACAATGATAATACGAAATCATTTTTATCATGAGTTGCGAATGATTCAGAATAATCCTCAAATTCTACACCAAGAGGCAAGTCGATTGATATCTTACTTGCATCACCAATTGATTCCGATAATGAAGACTTGAAGCTATTGGTAGATGTATTTCCATAGCCATTCATATCGCCAATAATATTGGCTAATACTTCAGACTTTTGGTTAATAATCAATACAGACTTAGCAATATCACTATTGGTTATAGTAGATGTTGTAGATATAGGTAGTACAGGATTATTAATTCCTAAGTTGCTCATATATTATCCTTGAAGCTCTATATTTTTGAATTTAGATGTTATTCCTATTATAGCATTATCTGAGATAATAAGATCGGCCCTAAGGGTTGTGTCAAAATACACAGGAGCTCCAGTATTATCATAATAGCCAAATTTTATATTAGCGTATTTGCTATGTATTGATATTAGCTTAACAAAATTCTGATAAGCACTAACCTTTACTAATGATTCTGATGATACTACGCCATTGTATATACGTAGGGTAGTCATCAAGGGATGTACCTTAGGTACGAATTCTATGTTATATGTATAACCGCTTCGCACCTTATCTTTATCTAATACGACGATATCAGGACTCTGGAATTTAAAATCTTTGAATTCTGTATAGTTCCCAGATTCACCAATTGCTGATACTTTGATTGTATCTTCTTTTGGATATGTTGGGAGAATAATGGTATTACCCCATTCGTCTATATTATAATCAAAAGACATTTTATCCATAGACATCGAAAAGTTGTCTGGATTAGGTTCTGTATACAGTATGGTTGTTCCAGGAATATCGTCCAGTAGGGCATCAGAGCCATATCCACCAGATCTATATCCGCCGCGACCATAACCATTTGTCTCTATAGCTTTGTTTTTATATACTTTTCTCGAGAACATAACGTGAGATATCTTCTCAACACCATCTATGTCATATACGGCATAGATTGACGCCAATGTTCTAGGAAGGAAATTCTTTAATTCGTATGTGGTATTACTTAGTTTTTTGATATCAGTAGCGATATCCAAAAGAGACGTAGGTTGTGATACAGATATTGTATTAATACCTAGGTTTGTGAAAGACCGTTTTGCATCTGGGTAAATCATGGTTCCATTAATAAATACAGGAACATCTGTTTCAACAAAATAAGAACTATACTTTTTAGGTATCCTTAGTATTGCCGATTCTGAATCACCATCACCCATATTGACGGTTATACTAGATTTTGAAATAAACGGATTAATATAATCAAAAGAAGAATCTTTTTCTAGTAAGACTATATTCTTGTAACTTTCAACTTCAGAAATATCAACCATTGCGGCTTTATTAATTCTGATTAGCGGGAGTATTCCATAGAATATATAAATAGCAGTAATACTAGATGCAGATATACTATCAGAGGTTATAGATATACTTCCTTCTGTAGATACAAGAGTGTATTCACTTACTTGTGTAATTCCGTCTTCTGTCTCTATTAGTACAGTAACGTCTTTACATACTGGGAAGTATTTTAATTTTAAGTCAGCAGCAAATCCAGTTGCGCCAACTTCTCTTAATGTATAATTATCATAAGATACTTTTTCGCATATGTCTAGGAAGTATTCTAAACTTAATTCCTTATCTTCTAGGAAATCTAAGTAGTTTGCCTTAGACTTAGCGTAGTCTTCAAAAGTATAATCTGCGCGATATTGAGATATATTGGAGTATCTTATCGGGTTCTTAATGGGGATAGTAATTGAATAAGCTTCATCAACCTCTTCCTCCTCCTCCATCACTCCTGATATATTGGTTTCATAAGTCCAATCACCAACACCTTCGGTAAACATCTTGTATATGGATTTATTACCATTGGTGTTTTTATATACCAGTACGGATACGGAATCTGATTCATCACTTACTTCATGATAGAATCCGCCTTCTGATATTTCTGGAACAATCTCTATCCCACCAGACATAGGAATAGCCGAATCTTCTGTTAGATATACAGCACCTGGGGATACATATATTTCCTCATCAATCCATACGGAATTTTTATTTCCCCATCCAAGCTCACTAATATTATGGTCCGCTGAATTATCTACAAGAACTTTTTTAAATCTATCGTTTGATATTTCAGAAGTTCTGAAGGTAATATCTGCATCACTAAAGTATGTGATACTAGGAGATATAGGAATATTATATGTTATAGTTGGCATTATCAGCACCCCGAATCTTGATATTAGCAGAAGTGATGGAGTCTAAGACACCATCTATTTTTATTATATTATCTACTTCTCTAATAAGATTTACATCAGTTATATCTAGGCAGAACTTAGTGGCTAAATGCTTAGTAACTATAGTATTACCTATATAGTCAGATTCTGTATATAGTTTTTCACTATCAATAATTGAGTTTGAATTGTTTTCTATAATGACAGAATTGACGTTATTCCAATAATCACCAAAGACATTGTTAATAAGTTGACTTGACTTAATGAGTCGTAATTCAAAGGGAGAGCGGTCTATCTCTGTAATAACAAGAACTTCATTAGAGAAGTTTACTAACATTATTGCGGGGGTATTACCTGCTCCAGGGAATACTTCTGCTTCAATTCCATGATTGATTAATTCTATCGACAATTCGCCAATAGTATAATTTTGCAATTGAATGTCTTCACCTTCTATAGATAAAATGCCATCATCAATTGATAGCACCTTATCTGTTCCCTTAATATATATGGCCGGATATCTATCCCCAATATTCTCTAGATATGAAGGGGTGTATTCAGCCCGTCTAAAGGGATTTATATTTACCTGTTCAAACTGAATCATACTTCTTCAACCTTTAAATATTCGGAATCAACAACGAGTCTATTTTGACCGTGTCTAAGCATAACACAACGTGATGGCTTGAATTTAAACAACTTGTCTGCTGTGTAAATTATTAACTCACCATCATAAAGTATCATGTCTGAAACATTATTAATAAGACCTATTGTATTTGAATTATCTTGATATGCAGCAGCACATACAAATTCGCCTTCGTCTGATACAACCTTAACTATATAAGGATATGGATTATCGCACTCTATGTTAAGTCTTACTATATCATTCATATCTGATATAGATATCCATGTATTAGCATCTAATGTCATTTGACCATTTTTATCCAAATAGACAGCAGTGCCATTATTTTCTATAGATACCTTAACGGATGACGTTAACATTTTTGCGGCGATTCGATATGGATAGAATACAGCAGTGATATTTCTGCCTATTCGACTTATCTCGTCTTCTATATATAGATATCTATTGTCGTTCATAGTGCCGTTGACATTAGTTATCTCTGATATATAAGGAGTAGGCTTAGATACATTCAGGGAGCCTGTTTCAGATAAGGTAAATACATCCATATTAGATGTTAGGTAAGCATGGGTTATTTTCTCGTCCATACCGAATGATATAATCGGCTTACGCAAAATAGCATCGACATCATATATATGAATATGGTCTTCGTCTATTTCTATGTCTGCTACTACGAACTCACCATCGTTATTAGTGAATCGTTTGGGGAATGCAACCTGGCTTTCTACTGAATGTACTTGTTTTAAATCTAGGTATGTAGATATATTAATATCTTCTTGGGACACTACCTTTAGTAATGACCTAAATTTAAATTTGCTTTCCGTGGCTATATTGCTTTTATGGATAATGATTTCTTCTACGAGTATTTCTCCATCACTATCATTGCCGTATAACCAGCATTTATTTATACCGTTTGTATCAGTAGGATAAATATAAATAGATACTTCTTCGGGAAAGGTCTTATCTATGAAGGTTTCCCCAGCAGGACATACAAAGTCATTTTTAATGATCCCTGATTTATCTACCTCTATTAATGCGCCACCCTTTACCGGGTATTGCATAAATGAGACATCCTCATAATCCCCAACTTCTTTAAGTCGTATCTTACCACTTGTAGCATAGGTACCATCAAGATATCGTTTAGATATAAATTCACAAGATAGCGCGGGAGCATCTTCAAATATGTTTAGAACATATATGTTTTCCAGCGATTCAAGGAGAGTATTCCGATACTTAATAGACGCATATAAAGCACTTTTCTCAATATTACTATTGATATAATTTGATGCAGGCATTAGTAATTTAGAAAGGTTTGCAAATGGACTGTGGTATGGGAATGACCATTTGGCGAAATAAGACCTAACGATACTCGATGTGATGTTTTGCATACTAGTCTTCTATAAAGAAAGTTGAGGTTAAATCCAGTGCCGCCATTCCAGTGTCCGGAATTGAGACATCTCCTGATTCATATGTGCCAATTATGCCATATACACTATGTGATAAAACGATATTTTCCAATCTTACATCTATGCCAGTTTTCTTAATCTCTGTTTTGAATGCATCTACGTTAATAGACTTATTAGTAGAGTAAGAATAAATACTATCAAATACGGATTGCAACACTTTACGCGCCATACTAACTGTCGTATTAGAATAACGACACAAGAATGATACGCTATAGATTTCAGGGAAGTCAACCGAGAACTTAGATTCTACACCAATGTATGAATCCAATTTATTCTTGATTGAAGAAACAACACCAACAGCATTTGGGTCTGTTAGATTGTTTTTATAATTAGAGGTTACTATGAAGATTCTATTTGTATTATTATTATCATCATAGAACATCTTGGCGTCTATAATAGTAGGAGTAGAAAATACGAATGACATTACAGCCAATTCATTTGATCCATGAACCTTAATCTTGGCAAGTTGAGTACGTTGACGCAATTCGTCATCAGTCTCTACGCGCAATTTGAAGTTAACAGGATAAGAGAATTGAATAGATAGACCATTAGTAATAGGTCTTGAAGAATCACTTACTGATATAGAAGTACCTGTTACGATATCAGTAGCAGAAGGAGAAGATACTTTTACAGAAACATAATCTTCGGTCATACCAGGAGATAGATACACATCCTTGGTTATTTGTATAACTGAAGAATTAGGCATTACAAATTCAGTACCGGAAGGAATAATTACAGCGTTATTGAAATAATCGGGGAATACACTCCCGTCATCCATTGATATTTTAACTGCATTATCTTCGTCTGATAAGTATACTTCAGAGTATGCGTTTCTGATAACTCCATAGTCATAAGCATTAGCGGTAAGTAACTCACCCGTTGCTGTTGATGTATACATGGAGTTAAGGGTTGTATTAGTCGTATTAATAACGTCAGCTACAGGCCCTGATATAGCATCTGCTATTTGAGTTGCGATAGATGATTTCGATACATTACCAAAACCATAATCTACGGATAACTTATATTGTATATCCTTTTTAATTTTTTCTTGTTCTATCTCTTTAGAAAACATCTATCTCTCCAGACATAATATCGAATATTACATTCACTTCAGAGCTATTATCTTTTACTGTAGATATTGACTCACCAACAACAACTTTGAACAATACGGTGTGGTTATCTATTACGTATTGTACATTTACACTTAAGTCAGAAAAGAAGTTGTCTTCTTGTAGGCAATTAAGGATGCGCGATTTGATATCTTCGCACATCTTTGTTGATATCTTTTTGCCAATAAATTCTTCAATACCTGCACCATATTGAGGATACATATTCATATCGCCACGATTACTTCTTATTCTATGCTTGGCATTTGTTCTTGCTATGGCCTTAATATTTCTAGATACAGATATGTCTCCATGAGATAATATAATATCGCCGAATCTATCTGTAAGAATATCTACACCAACAGTTTCTAGATACATTACATTATCCCCGTTATGGAACTTAGTACCGCAGTATTGATTGCTGTTTGAACACCGATATTCTTAACAGGAACAGTAACCTCAAATGTAGGCACCGGTGTTATTAGTGTTGATGGCATACCTGATACAGCAGTAGGATTGAATTTATAAAATCCGCCGAATGTAACATTAGTAGGGTCAGCAGATATGGACAATGGTCCATTAATAAATACACCATACTTTTGATGAGCAGATACAGATACAGGTCCTGATGACAGAATGCCCATATCTTGACTTAAATCAATGACTGTATTACCGTCTATAGAATTCTTAATAAGCATTATGTTCTTCCAGTAAATACAGTTGCGGGAGTGTAACACTCCTTAGTTCTCAATGATCTTGTTGATATACCAAGTATATTATTTTTATCTTGTTTACTTGACATATCTACTAAGTCACTCATGTCTTTTGTTGATGTTCTAAATGGGTCCTGATTATCACCATAGACTACTACCATGCCTTTATAGGATGATACGTCATAGGTTTCACCAAGTAACTCATCTAGCTTACTGCTACTGATTGTATTGCCAGCATCGATTATCTTCTTAGTCTTAGAATCAAAGATACCATCGCCATTAACCTGTCTTGATTCCCATAGAAATTCTCTATCTACAATACGGGAATTATCATCGCCTGTTATGGTTGCTGATATAGGGAAGTCTGCCTTACCATTCTCTCCTTTAAGATGAACAATACATCTTGCGCCGACCATAAGCTTAGGGTCTGTAACCTGTAGTGTAGAATTAATATTCAATGGAATAAGAAGCTCTGCCATAGTAGCAGTAGCCTCTGGTGTCCAGAATGGAATACCGGCCAGGTATCTACCACACCTAACCGGATTTCCCATCATGTCTTGCATTGCCTCGCCATCATATCGAATTACTGCGAAATAATTATGTCCTTGCACAGACACTGTTTCAATAGTACCAACTTTATTTACAATATCAGTCACGAAGAACCTCCAAAAACAACCTTGCGCCACCTGTGGTTCCTGCATTGCTTACAGAAGATGAGGCAGCTTCTTTGATACTCATTAAGTTGTTAAATGTAGTTTTTATATTATTCCACTCTGTTTCGATGATGCCTTTGTCGTCATTCCATCCTTGTAATCCGGCAACATATTCTTTACCGTTAACTACAACTGGAAATTTCAATAAGGCTTTATGTTGGAGACGCTTGGTTTTTATAAACCCATCCACTATATTCCAAATAGTGCCAGCTACAATAGAAACAATAACCCCTATTACTATTGCTGGGATAGCAGCACCAATACCGCCAAACATTGCAACACCGGTTATGACTGAACGACCCAGATTGGCCGCTTCCATAACAACGGCTGCTGCTCTTGATGTTGATACGGCACTGGCTACTGACGTTGCCCTAGCCCACGATACGGCTGCTGATAGACCCCTATAGACACTTGGTCCATATCTGGTTAGTAAGCCCCGACCTAAGCTATAAGCAGAATAAGTAGTTGCTGCTACTGCTGCTGTATTAACTGCTGTATATGCTGATACATCTAATAGTGTAGCAACATCATTAGCCATTAATACGTTACTGAAAACACCACCTATGCCCATAGTTGCTGAACTTGCTAACCTAACTTGTCGCATTGACTCTGTTACATAAGCCGAGAATATCCCGAATTTCATATAGAGCAATGAATAAAGGTGGGTTGCCGGTTCTACAAACATACCAGGCTTGATGACTGTAATAAATCCATCCTGCTCTGTGAAAGCATGATATACTTCGCGGCATTTAATAACGCCAGTCATACTTCTCATATCATCATGGATATATGCGTAGTCACCAGATTGTATAAGTGCATTTCCTGTTACTATTATAGCACCATCATACATTTTTTCCAGTTCTTCTATTAATACGCCCTGTGCAGTTCGCATAGCCATATCTTTAGATTCTATAGTGGTATCACTTAGATAAAACTCTTTGGTTGCCATTGGTGATAAATTACCATTAGCCTTGAGTTTGAACTGGTCATTAACGCCATAGTTAAACGTTTCGATATCGTCACCGTACTCTACAGATACTGCCGTATTGATAGATGAATTCAATCTAATCTGATTTGATATTACGTTATATGAAGATGATAGTATATGGAAATTAGTTGCAGGCCCCCATGCACTATCGGGTAGCCTATAATAGTCTTTTAAGAGTTGAGATATTTTAGAAGTAGATACCGGATCAAGAGTAGATGCTTCCTCTATCATATCTTGAGATGTCTTGGTTCCAGTTATGTAATTTATAGTCTCTTTTATTATTGCGCCGCCTACGCTATTAGATAAGAAATCCAATACGTCATTCATTACGGTATCATCTGAGGTACCATCAGAACTTAATCCTGAATCTGTATTTTCAGATGCTGCTTTTATAAGACTATTATTTACTGGTCTTGCAACCATTGACTGTTCTTTAATACCAACGAAGGTTGTGCATCTTGAACCGAGGTTTTTAACCAATCTAATAGATGCAGGGAACAATCTAGTTCCTGTTACCAATACTTCCCATACTGTTTTATTAGATACTCTAAAATCTTGTTTAAAGTTTCTAGTAGAGAATGGGAATATGTCTACAAATTTTCCTTCGCCCCACCACATTGTGATAACATCTAGGTTTGAAAGATAGTAGTTTTCCAATGTATCAGACGGGCCCATGAAGTCTGTAAATAACAATTGGCCATTGGCTAAATCCAACAGACTGTTATTTTGAATATCAAAGCCATAGCTATTTACGCCGTTAGTATCCGAATCTGTTTTACCAGACCCAGTTCCTTCACCAAACAATCTAGGACGTTTGCCAAAGTTTTCCAGATTGGCATTCTTGAGTATCTTACCAATGGTATCTGATATATAGGATTCGCTAGTTATGGAATTTAAGAATGAGTTCTCTGTATCAAACAGGATTTCATTCTGTAATTCTCTCCCATAACCCTCTGCTACTATCTGTGCTATTTCTCCAGAAGTTGATTCTGAAATAACGCCATTAAATACAATATCAAGCGCGTTAGGATCATTACCATAACCAAGTCTGATTTGTATCTTATTGCCGGCTTTTAGACGAACCTGATCGTATGTAGATACATAAGAGAAGTCACTAGACAATGAAGTGGCATCAACCTTAACTCTACCTCCTGCTACAGATTGGTCTATAGGACTTACTGCTGTATTCAGAGGGTTCATAACCTCAAATGAGGCTACTGCTATTGGGTTATCTTGATTGGCTGTTTCTACTCGTATGTTTCTTACGGCAGGAACTTCATACATCTTAACTTGAGCATTAGGGTCTATCAGTTTATCTATACTGTTTTCATTATTACCATAAACGATATATACCTTATATGTTGGTATAAGTTTTTGTAATCCAACAGAAAAATCTCTTGATAGATTATTAAGTCTCAACTCTGCGGCGAATGTTTCATTCCAAGGAATCGGATTAAAATCAAATCCCTTCATTTCCCCACTTCTAGCTCCGGCTATTTCATCAAGCTGATCTTCGCCATAGCTGTTTTTAAATACTACACCACTACCACTTGTTGTTGCGCGACCCGATGCATAAAGAACTTGCTTAGCGTAATTGGCATGACTTGTACCATTACCGTCTTTAGCATTGGTACCATTCTTAATGGCCTGATAACCTGCGCCCATACCACCATTGTGCATAGATGCCAAGTAAGTCATCTTAGTAGTGGTATCCATACCTGCGTAATTCTCTTTATAAGTATTAGTTAGGTACTGGACATTCTTATTGGCATAAGCAGCGATTGCCTTATCTTGTAGTTCTCGGCTATTCAAAAATGCAGGTAAGCCACCAGATATAGTCCAGTTTCTTGCATTGTTCAGCAGGGAATTAGATGAGCCAATTCCTTTCTTAACAAAGCCTGCTTCTTGTAACGCCATAGTGCCCATTTGATATAGGCCAGCATAACCGTAGCTGTTAACGGCCTTCTGATTCCCAGTTGATTCTAATGCCCCAATTGAGCCAACTAGCTGCTTAGTTTCTTTCATAGACAGGCCACTTATGGCAGGACCTGTGTAAGTTTGCGCTATAGCAGATGCGGCATTGAGGACTTCTTTTTCTCTAGAAGCAGATGAGAATGGAGATGTACCGCCAGAACTTTGAGTTACTGCGGAAGTGGTTGTACTACTGGTACTACCTAAAGATTTAGAGGCTACCTTAGCCGCAACAAAATTTGAAGGATTATATTTATAAGTATAATTCTTACCTAAATTTGATGCAGATGAACTACCTGTTGTATACCAAGTAGAGGGATCGTTTCTTCTAAATCTAATAGGGTCTAGAGGTACATTATTATGACGTATTTCTAAGTGTAGATGTCCGCCTGTTGATGTGCCTGCTCCCCATGTCCCTTTTGCGCCACCACTGTATGCAATAATGTCTTGTGTTGTTACACTACCTTTCTTGCCCCATTTTGAGTTATGAGCATATCTGGTTATGATATTATTTGCATGAGTTACTGTGACGTAGGCTCCCCAGCCTGAATTGCCTCCTGACTGCAATTGTTGTGCTGCCGAACCAGGTGCCAATGAACGAATTCCCTTCCCAGGAGGAAGAGATATATCTACACCTTGATGCCCTTTAATACCCGATGAGTATTTACGGACTTGACCAAAGTTGTTTCTATTGGTGCCTGCTCCTGCTAGTGCATGACTCCATATTTGCCATGCGCCTGTACTGTCTGCTGTATAAGACCCTGTATCAGTAGGAACTGATTCTGATAATGTAGATGCATCTTTGCTTGGACCTAATGTAGCCGCGAAGTCTGACATCTCACCAGTTGTTTCCCCATTGTATATAGGAAAGTTCTCTGGTGCCTGCCCATACTTATTAACAAGATAGCCCGATAGGTTTTCTACTTCTTTATCTATACGTGGCTTTTCTCTGTCCCATAATGCACGAAGCTTTTTGGGGTCAATATAAGATGCATCATATACAAATGGAATCGTACTTAATGATCTCCAGGAGTCCATTTCGTCATCTTCAGGATAATCCCTGAACATGTCTTGAATAAATAAATCTGGTGCAGCCTCGCCTCTAAGAACAATATTATCAGCATATTGTTCTATACGCTCTTGTTCTTTTTGTATTTCACGCAAAGTTATTTGCTGAATATATTTATTAAAGGGATTGGCGGTTATTGTTTTTAGGTATGTATTATTTACACCAGATATGAGGGAACGAAGTCTTTCCTCGATAGCTCTTTGTTCTACATCGTTAAGTTCGCTTATTTTACTATACTTACTTTGTAATAACTCCAGAACCATTTTGACCTTAGTAAGGTCTGTGGCATTACGATATGTTTCAGAATCTGTCGTGGCACCAAGAACTCTTGATGAGGGTGCTAATCCAGTAGACTTATTTAGAGAGCTTACATAATTAGAGAACTTGAAGGTACTCATGTCCTTGCCTGATTGTTCTATATACTCTTTATATTGAGCCTCTAGAGCTTCAGTTTCTGAAGATATCTCTTTATCTATATACGGTTTAAATGTAAGTAGATTTAGTTTTATTGCTGCTATTTCAGCAGGTGTGCCATCTTTAGATTGTGCTTCTACTATTCCTATTAGTTCAAGTAGGGTAGCAATCTTATTAGCGGCATCCTTATTAATAGATTCTGAAGATAATGTATATCTGCTTCTATCCATAAGTAAGGTTGAATCTGACTCTATGAATGTATAGTTATGAATAGCTATATCATTCTGCCGCGATTCCATGGAGGTATGTGTACTATCAACGATAATACTAGATACACCCATGAGGTTTATCAACGGGTTTCCGATACGCATTGCATCGATACCCATCAAGAACGGATAACTAGAACGAACAACTTCTGCGAAGCTATTCATTGAGTCTACTATTCTTACTGGGCTTAGTGCATCAATATCTGTCATTTTAGATACTGATGTTACTAATACTTCAGAAGGAGTCTTTCCTAAATACTGAGGGAATGGTAATACCCAATCTGATATTGCTTGGTTAGCAAATCTATTACGCTTTCTTACTACTACTGACTGTATTGCAGAATCTTCATTAGAACGTATTTCTACGCCACGATATGCTACATAAACACGAACTTCATCATCATCAATAAGAGGAGACATCGCTTCTATTTCTGTAGCGACTTGTTTAGTTGAGTCTACAGCAGATGCGCCGGTAGTATCATTTTTGTTTGTCTTAGTAGGATTAAGAACTCGGAAAGAACGAATCTCTCCGAGTTTAGGGGTAACATCCTTAACTGTATCATAACCGCCAATAACAGGGAACCCAAGAGTTACGTGTTGTCCTGTGGTCTTAGCTGATAATATTAAATCATCTGTAGTGACACTGTTTCCTGATGCAGAGTATGCAATCATTTTTGCCAATACATTTGAATCACCAGGATTGTTATGAAACGATACTTGAGGATTACTTATATTACCATCCTCATCTTCGTCGAAGCTATAAGATAGGAAGGATATAGACTTACAAAGCGACTTCCAGTTAACAGGCTGTAAGGTGAATGATACAAGATAATTACCTTGGTTATCTACTGTTGCCTCTATTTCATATTCTAATAGGGCATACATATAGAAGCTATCACCTATGGCCTGATTACCAACAGTTGCGCCTTCTGACTCTAGGGCTATGCTTTCTATAAATACATAAGGATATACCTTAAACATATTTATCAAATGCATCATGTCGCTAACGCTTGATACATTTGTGGCGTCAAAGGGTATAGTAACCATATATACTGAAGATCCTTTTTTGGATCTTGTAGCCAGTACAGATGGTTCCCGCATAAATTCGTTTTGCATTGTGTAATACTTATTAACTTTGTTAATAGTCAATGCTTCTAAAGATATGCGCCCATTTATATTAAGCGTATAGCCAGCCATATTAATATCCTTATTGTTCTTGGAATCTTACCGTAGTTCTGCCCGCAGTTGAGCCATTAACTAGGTTTTCAAATCTATATCTTAAACTATCGGAATTGAAGTCTGTGATTTTAGAACCATAAACTTCTACACTTCCTCTAGGACTTCTATCTGTTGGGGTAGTTATAAACGCCGTTTCCTCTCTTAATGGAGGAAGAACTCGATCGGTTCTGGCTACTGGAGACTGACTTATTGAAGATGAAGTATCTGGCTCATCTCTACCAATAAATAATGTGGTAGCAGCAAGAGCAGCAGTACCGGCAATAAGCTTACCTTGATTACTTTTGAGACTATTGATTATAGTTTTCTTCTTATCTATAACCAAATCTTTTGACTCATCTATAATATCATTCGTAGCACCAGTTGGCAACTCTGAAAGTTGTTGAGCTATAGCGGCAGATGCCCGGCCATTCTTGTTTCCGACCATCCTTGCTTCGTCATTCCAAGAGTCTTTCCCATGCACATTAATAGCCTGTTGTATAATACTTAATGAATCACCAATCCTGGCTTTAGCCTTTTGAATATCCTGCATCAGGGTATCTCTAGCCAATGCCTTAGCGTCTAAGTCGAGATTAGACCTATTAATTTTATCTATCTCGTTTGCCATCATGCCTTCTATATTCTTGAAGTATTGTTTTTGTGCATCGGATACAAACTCTTCTGCAAATCCTTCAAATACAGCCTGACGATTGTTTGATTCTCTTAATGTATTTAACAGTGTTTCTGTTTGGGTAGAACCACCAGATGTAGTAGCTTTAAGTGTTGATTCAACTATCTTACCAGCAGTATCATAAGCCGCGATTCTTTCTTTACGGATAGTTTCCATAGCTTCTTTCCAGCCTATACTGTCAACTGGATGGGCTTCATTAACCTGCATGATTTTATCATCAAATGTTTTACGAAGAGCTAGACCAACAAATTCATTCAGCTCTGTACTTGCAGGAGCAACCATCTTACGTTGGAAGCCACTCATAGCTCTATTAAACATTTCTCTGAAGACATTGTCAGCAGATGATACGACACTTTCAGTACCACCACCCTTACCAGACTTAGCATTCAATGATGCAAAGAATGCTCTGTTTTCTGCAATAGCTTCTAGGAGTCTACTTTGCCCTTCTCGAATTCTATTGTATTCTTCTGGACTAGTAGCAGCATTTACTAATGAGGATGTACGAATAAAGTCACCATCGAAGTCGGCAGAGCTAAGATGCGCGGCTTTAATATTACCATATACGTCATAATTAGATTGTACGATAACCGGTTTATTACCATATACCTTATCTAATCTGGTATCAAGTATTACTGCTTTAGCGCCTAAGTTATGAGGTGATGCAACAGGTTCCCTCGCTGTACTTACTAAGGCTGGAACGTTTTCATCTCCGAATACTACACGGAACATGCCTTCTTGTTCTTTCCCTTCTTTGTTAATATATGGAACTAACTTAGAGAATCCTTCTTCGCCTTCCTGGGCGTTTACGTTCATACCTAGACGACGCAATGCCTCTTGGTTAAAGAATGCCGGTTCTTCTCTTAGGCCAATAGCAGGATTAATCATTTCTTGTGCTACTTTATTATGTCTTTGAGATGCTGCTTGTAATAGTAAGTCTGCGCCATTTTCTGAATGAACCTTTAGAGCCGATTTGGCTATGGCTACACTACTGTTTCTGTAATACTGGTCTAGTTCACCTACTGCCTTTTCTAATGCATAAGATGATGATTTTATTGCCTTTTCATTACCGTTCTTGAGTGCTTCTTGATAAGATACTTCTGATAATAGAACATTCTTATTTAGCTTGTCTAGTTCAGTAACGATATTCTTACCATCATTAATAAGTACACCCGACCTTGATGTGTCATACTTACTGATTGATACAGATTTAACAGAACCATTAGGCATAGATACACTAACTGATGCTATACCATTATTATTAAATTTCTCTGGGATAATATTAGAGAATTGCTCTTCTCTTGATTTATTCGGATCAAACATGTCATAGATGGCGCGTCTTGCTCCATCACCTTCTCCGAATACTTCGTTAATATTGTTACCAGAATTATTCATAACTCTGTTGTATTTCTCTAATTCAAATAGAGCCTGTTGATCAGCTTCACCTGTATATTTACTTACATTAAGACCTAGAGATTTCTCCATAGCTCTTTGTAGCCATGATGAATTAGATGATTGGCTATTAATATTTCTAGATGAACCAAAATCTGTACTAGCCAATGTAAGTTGTTCTACCTGCTTACCTTGACTTAATGTATCTACTATAGGACCGACTATCCCTTTAAATAGTTCTATTTCTCTATCGGCATTTCCTGGATTATGAATTACATCATTAGTAAGATTACTAAGACGTGCCATATATCCACCTGCACCAGAATAAGTATCTCCGCCGCCTAGTTTACCAACAGCAAGTGCAGCAGTAGCATAAGCAGTAGATGATGATTTCTTATCTGACATACCTATTAGTGCAACCATTACACCTTTAAGTCTATTACGCTTATCCTGATAGCCACTTGCGCCATTAAGATAATTCTGGGCATGATTACTTAGACCAGGAGACATCTTATACTTAGCTTCTACTTGATTAGAAGACCCAAATACTGAATGAACATAATCATCTACTTCAGTATCTGTCATCCTATCAATAGAGGATAATGTGGTGCCTATTTTATTATCTTCACCACGAATAATTAGATCTGGAACTGAAGTTACATTAGCTCTTTTCTCAAGCCTATTAACGAAGAAACCTTTGCCAACTATATTGTCCATAATGACATTAAGTTGGTCGCCAGTCATTGCATTTGAATTAAATCTTACTTTATTTCCATCAGGGTCTATATATGATAATCCAGAGTCTTTTAACATACCAACCATCTTGGGATGTATATTACCATTCTCATCAATAGAAGGAACGCCATCAGTTGCCATGATGTTATTTTCTGCTTCACGGATAGCATTAAGGAGTCTGAATTGTGTATCGTCTGCCTTTACAAATGTAGCCTTAGTATCTCCAAATATCTTGATAGTAGACTGCTCACTAGTAGCAGGACTGTGCATTGAGAATCCTGATACGCTAAGCTTTCCATCTTCGCCGAGATTAACTGATGTCATTCTGAAATTATCAGCCCATGACGGTACTTTTATTTCATTGCCGAATTCATCTACACCTAATACTGCATTACTACCGAATGAGAAATGCTCTAATTCACCCGAAGCTATCTTTTGCATAGCATCTTGCATATCTGCTGATACAGATACCTTACTGGAATCACCGAATCTAAATACCTTAGACTCTCCTGAAGAGATACCCTCTAGTCCGCCGATTCTTGCAATGCCCTGACCATCATCCAATGAATAACCCATATAGCCAAGAATAGAACTTGACGATGCGTCTGCTCCAGCAACCTTGAGTGCTGATGCTGTACTGTAATTAGAAGTATCTAATCCTGCATTCGCCATTTCTGTTAGTATTTTATTGCCAGCATCATTGCGAGTCGATAATACTGCGTCTACACGAGCATGTGTTCTATCCCCTGCTTCTGGCATAGGATAGTTCATTCGTGCTATATTGCCAGGGTCTTCATTACCTATATTAAATACACCTACGCTATTATTACTAATTCCTGAATACATTGGGACGTTACCTTTTATATTAACGTCTGCCTCTATATCCATTGCCATATTAGTATATGAGTCGAATGTAGGAGTATATAATCCTGCGGCCTTTCCTTGTCTTAAATTTACTTGAGTTGATGTACTTGTAGTATCACTCCTAGACAATAAATCTTGTAGTTTCTTTTCTGAACCTAATCCATCTCTACGAATAGCGTCTTGTATATCTTGGAAGTTACCAATACGGGCATTAGCATTAGAAAAGCGTTCGTATATATCATCTTGGTCTCTACCTGTTGCTCTAGCAGTTATTAGTGCCGCCTCAACTGTTGTGAATCCCTGACGTCTTACTGCGCCATTCATTGATGATACTGCGCCTTCATTGGTATGGACATTAAATCCAATGCCATCTGCTGCTCTAAACTCTGCGCCATTTCTTGCTAAGAAGAATGGATTGTGTTTTTGAGCAACGAGTAAATCACCATTATCTGCGATATACCCAGTTCTTCCGCCGGCCCCTTCTATTGCCTGTTCTAACGGAAGTGTATTTGTCTTACCATTAGCACTGATAGAAAGTTTATTACCAGACAACTCAAGTGTTTTACCATTGGTATTCTCTACGATATTTCTTGCTATACGATCAGCTACAGAATCCTGATTGCCAAGACTAACTAAATGACTCCTTACTAAATCAAGGCGTTCTTCTGCTTTCATAGATACAGGAAGACGAACACTTTCTGATACTCTATTTGCAGTTACTGGAATACCAGTTGTATCAACACGATTAAGTGTTCTAGATACTACTGTTTCATAACCTTGGAAATTATTATTAACGTCAACTACATTATTTTTACTTACGCCAACTGATGATAATGCGGATACGAATCTAGAGAACTCTTCTGAGTTATTTCCGAATGTACTGGCTAAGTATTGTTCAGTTTGCTTAATAGATGACTTCTGTCTACTATAAGCGCCAATATAGGCGTCTCCTAGGCCACTTAGATCAAGTGTGCCACCGTACCCCTTATAGGACTCCTGAATGGCCTTTATAGCCTCTCCATACGCGTCTGCCGAGTTCATGGATTCACGGATAGAGTATGAGCCCTTTCTCATAAGACTCATTGCTCTACCGTATCCCATTGAACCACTCTTTACTGCTGATTCATTATAACTAATAGAAGACGGTCTATTAAGTGTTGATTGAGCTAATCTTCTGCCGACTATAACGGGTTCTATCATAGATCCCGTAAGCGCACCTATCCCTAACCCAGTTAATCCTGCTATGGGATTATCTACTGGGTCTTGAGTATATGCACCAATAGCGGCACCAGCTAATATAAGTCTTCCGTTTTGCATATGATGAATCTCTAGTAAATTGAGTTGTTATTATCTATATTAAAATCGAAGTCGCCAAATCCAGAGTTTGATACATTAACCCTATGGACATCTATGCCCATTCTATTAAGGTTATCTCTTATGGATGTTATTTGGTAAAATCTATCTTGATACTTATTTGACTTGATTGAATTAAGTCTTGTTGTTACTTGTTCTTCTGCTAATACAGCTAATTGTCGTCTAAGGTCTTTCTCGTCGGATTCCCAATATCCATATCTACGGATATCTTCTTTGCCGACCATAAGTGTTCTTAGTTTGACATCATTTATATCAATACGCGGATCCCATCCAGAGAAATCTTCGTCCGGGATTCCTGTTGCGGCTTCTATGTCTGCCATAGCCTGACGTTCTTGTAGGAACTCACGGAATGATATTCCTATTCGACTGTCACCAGTTGATTGATATTGCTGATAAGCATATTTATTACTAGCTACTAGGTTTCTATCTTCTTCTTCGACTATAGATTCTATTGACTGTCCTGAATCAACTGCATCCTTACGCTTCCATAACATCTCATATAATTGAGATTTTCTAGGGTCTAACATTCCTGATATTTCGTCTCTATCGTCTTTTCTAGCATTTACGAATGATGTGAAGTAATCCTTTTCATCCGCCGATAATGCCGAATAAGAACGTTGGATTTCTATATCCTGATCTAGTCCTGATGCTATTGCACCACGTATTGTCTTTTGTGACTTACGTCTTGCATCTGATGCTACTGATTGATTAATAGCTACGTTTTCACGATACACCTTCATTTGCTTAATATACTCTAATGAATCAAAGTAGTTATCTACATTGCGGCGTTCTTGTGTTTCTTCTGGTATATATCCAGGGTCAGTTAATGCTACTGTTTCGTTATAGAATGGTTTGATAAAATGGTCGAATGGCTTATTCCACATTGCAGTATCAGTACCAAGGATTTGTGTCTTTCTATAATCCTCTATTGCTGTACGTTGATGTAGTAACTTGCCCGCCGGTCTAAAGAAGGATAGCTTTTCTGTAGGAAGTTCTGCGTTATGTGTAACACCTTCCCATATTGCATTTTGTATCTTACCCCAAGAAGAAACATTCTCTAATTCTTCGTCTGTCTTATATTCATAGAAGTTTTTTCTAGAACTTCTTTCTTGCGTTTGGGTATATATCTCTGTATATCTAGCCGCCTCTTCTGATGTCATTTCTCCTGATGAATACTTCTGATTCATATAGGATGACATATCATAGTATTGTTTACTACCATATGCGACATCTGCTAAGACTTCATACTTATCTATATCAGAGTAGTCTTCTGGGTCAACGCCCCGTAGGTCTTGTCTGTATTGTTCTAATCCAACACCAGGAAGTCTTTCTTCTCCACGTTCTACTGATTGCCAGAAGTTACCTTTAGAGAAGTCAATTCTGTAATCACTTTCATCTTGAGGTAGCCATGAAGGAGCCATACTATTCTGCAATGGGTTAGATCTGTCATACATAACAGAACTAGACATTGGAATAATACGACGCAATACGTCAGCAGCACCACCAATACCACCAAGGTTCCATGTCATTAACTCTCTGGCTATATTAGTGGACTCGCCTGAACGTGCTAATTGATTAGAGTAGTCTTCATCGAATAAGCCAACCTCGTTAGCAATACCACCCAATGCCCAACCTTTAAGACCGATATAGTCCATAGCTGAATTGAATGTGTATTGAGCTGCTTCAGAGTTTGGGTTATAAGCTAAACTTTCCTGTTTTGCGACTAATCCTTCATCTATAAGTGATTGTGTAGTTGCTGATTCATTTACAGGAATATTAATGCCTGCGCCTGTGCCAGTAGGGAATAATCCGCCCGAACCTCTAAATACGGATACTCCGCCAGACATTGTTGTGTCTGCTAGTATACTTCCGTCTTGCGCCAAGAATGAGAATGACTGGTCTGGTTGATATCCCTCTTGTAATTTTTGTAATTCAGGATTAATAATATCAGGCTTGATTATTTGACCTAATGTGCGTTCAAATATCTTACCTGCCCAACCACCATAAGATACATCCATGCCCCATACAGGATATGGCATATCTTCTTTGTGCATCTCTTCTAGTCTATACGGATTTCGCAAGTAATCGAATGGATGTAGGAATGGATTTAATGCATCCTTAGTATCACCATCACCATATAAGACTTCATCTTTACTACCAGCCATTAAGCGCTGATACCAGTTCTTAGCAAAGTATTTAACTCCGCCGCCTTCTAATTCCGTACTGCCAGAGAACCAACCACGATTAGAACGTACTGCTACTTTCTTGCCTTCAAAGAACTCTTCTCTGACTTGGTCCGAATTGTCTCCAACCAAAGCACCTGGCAAGAATGGTAATGCAAATAAGCCACCAACCATGGCACCTATAGTAGCATATCTTCTACCACGAGTAATAAAGTCTGAAGCACTAGTAAGGCCAACATCCATTAATTCTCTTGTTATTTTAGTAGAGAATACAGGTCTAACTGATTGTGCTCTTTTTAGTGCCTCTTCAAAGCCGCCATCTGATGTAGCAGTTTCTGCAAGTCTTTGTCCATATGCAAGTGTACCACCAAGTATAGCGCCGGCTAATGGAAGGCCAGCTAGGCTTAATAAGTTAGTAGATTTAGGAGCAACATATTCTTGTTGTTCTTTATACTCGGAGAATGTATCACCTACGACTTCTGCGTAGGTTTCTCTCATACGAGCATAGGTAGTTGCTAGTCCTTGAAATATACCTTTATCAAATCCTGACGATTCTGTCCCAATAACCTTAGACATATTATCTAAAGCATAGTATGCAGCCATTGCTACTGCTGTCTTTTTAGCCCCTTCTCTGATATATCCAGAGAACAAGTCTGTCATTCGACTGTCGACTGTGGCATTAGGATTTATCTTAAACTTAGATAAGGCGCCCCTGATAATACCTTTTTCTTCACCCAATACAGCGTTCATAGATTCATCTATAAATGCTGCTGGTTCATTTACCATATTAAAGCCTTGTACTACTGCTGTTTGTGCAGCTGCTTTAATCCATTTGGTATTTATATCTTCTGCGCTAGTTCCTGCTATTACAGTAAACTTACCTACGTTAGGATTACTTAGGTCAAATAGGGATTTAGTGGCCCGATTTGGCATGTCCTCTACATTAGTAGAATATCTTCTAAGAATCCTATTGACGAATGATGCCGATGAGTGTTCTGCATCACCTGTCCATTCTGTAGTGACAATACGCGCGTTTTCTATAACGACATTGCCATTTAAATCTTTTAGTTGGCCATTAGTAGCCATAAGCCCAGATACTATGTCTGAACCATCTAGACTTCTTGTACCATATTTTGTTGCTAATTCATTTAGATAAGAAAAATGTGCCCGAACTGTATTAGAATCTATAAATACAGAACCCTCTTTTGATGCGAAGGGTTGTAAGAAATGGGACATCTGGAATGTTCTCAATATCGAGAACGGAGATAATTCTTCTGCGCGTCTAGCTGCTTCTATTGCGGTATTAGTAACATTAATACGGCCACCATATACATCAACTGCATTTGCTCCAGAAGACTTAATTGAATCTTGTAAGTAACTTAGAGATATATTGTCTCTAACGAAAGCTTGAATTCTTTGATTTTCAAGAGCTTTCTTTGAAGCATAAAGAGCAGCAATAGCAGGTGCATACTTGTAATATGCATCGTTTATTTTTCTATCTTCTTCCCGTTGCTTCATACGGGTTATTGTATCGTCTGTATTATTAAATATTCTAGGACGTACAGATATAGGATTGACCGGTCTATCATCAAAAATAGACCGGACCTTTTCTTGTTTATTCTCTTGCCCCCGATTTTCTTCAGAGCTATATTCCTGCTCAATCATGTGGCTTATTTTATTGAAAATAGCCATTAGTCATTAACTCCAATAGTTGATGAAACTGGTCCGCTCGGCGCTTCTTCTGTAGGCATAGATACTTCATTAGGAAATGCCTTAGCACATATTGCGTAACGTCTCATTAATTTGTTTATCGGATATGAAATAACATCATCGTATGGAGTGCTTGTATACTTAGAAACTACAGCAGCCATAAGCTCTGCTGCATCTGCAAGACTATAGTAATACTCTACCTTTTCTTTCACATTAGCTATATGTGACATAGATAGATTCATTACTGTCTTGGCTATTGTATCAACTACTCCTGCGCCCGATTTGTCTAAATCAATTGGTGCGCCATCTGGAATACCGATTATATCAATAAGACATAATGATACAATTTCTTCGTATACAGTAGCTTCTGTATCGGGCCTATCTGCTACTATACGATGAAGTCTATCAATCTCTTCACCGTTTAGTAGTCTTGCAACAGCAGAAACATTTGTATATATCATGTCGCCACTAATAACTTTAGCAGAACCTAATGGTATTATATAGTTTCCCTTAGCATAATTGACGACATTCATATATTATAGCTCTTTAATATTTCGGATTGCTTCTTGTTCTGATACGAAACCAGATTGATATAGGATTTGCGTATTAATGGTTCTAATTACACCAGCCGGAGATTCAATCATGAAGCGATCTTTAGCTGATGGGAACAATAGGCATTTACGGACAATTGATTCTTCTGCACGTTGCTCTTCATTCAATGCGCCGCTTCGTGCCATTTGTTTATATTCATTACGCGATATAGTACGCCACAAATAGATATCAGAACCTGTTACTGATGATACATATACTACACCGAATTGACCTTGCCATGCTTCTATTTCATGTCGACCAGGAGCATTGGGCATTCCTTGGATAGCATCGAGGATTTCATCAATGGCATCACGGTTGTTTTGCTGTATCTGCTCTTGTTCGTCAGCATAGTCTAGAGCCGCCGCTTCTTCTACAGTAAGCTCATTGGGATCTAAACTACGGAGGCCATCCACCATTGCTTTTGGGATATTTTCAACGTTATCCATTATCTCATTTCCTTAGCTATAAATCTATAGCCATCAACTAATTGACCATCACTACCAATATCAACACCCTGTTCATATCCAGTTAGTTGTACATTGTATATTGTTTTTGTTGTGGATGTAACTATATTTGTAGGGTCTGTATTATTGTATTCTAATTCTATATTAAATAAAGGTAAGTCTGATAATTCTAGTGTAGACATTGGGTCTATACTAGTATTTTCATAAGTAGACATATCTATTTTATATTGAGCCAATTCAGAAGCATTCAATTTAGCAACTTCTCTAATAGTTAGTTTCTTAAAGCTAGTAGAAACACTAGTTGCCTTAGTTACTGCCCTAGGCAAGTAGGTAGGGGAAGTAAAGTTAATAGATATAAATCCAGATACTGCCAGATTCCCACGCATAAAGAACTTAGCCCGCGAATCTCCTACTGTATATATATGAGCAGAACCTAATGATTCTGTAACTGCTAATCCAGAAGCTCTATCTAGCCATATAGAAGAACCAGTGGTACCAACTACCTTAATAACAAAATCACTTGCTGAAAAGTATTTAGTATATATATTATTAGTATACTTTGTTTTTGTGGCAATTCTATTCTGCTCTTTATAGATATCATAATCTGTTTGAGCATTTGCTGTATCTACTGCCATATTATGAACCTATTCTGTCTAGATATTCTTGTCTTTCTTCTGTAGTCATAGAGCGCCATGTTTTAGGAGTTACTAATACAGGATTATCTGTATTCCATACTCCAAGACCAGAATTGCGCGCGGAAGTGTATGCTTCCATAACTTTATTTACTTCTTTCGTACCGGCTGTTTTAAGACTTGTCGCATCTACATATGCTAATCCAGACCCTACTAGTGCTGCTGCATAATTACTATTATAAACAAGAGTACGTCCATACTTATCTGTACCGAAGTCTGTCTTAACAGCACCTGATGCAACATCTTTATCCCACTGACCAGAAGAAACATATTTCTCAAGGAATGCCTTGGCCTCTTTCCCGTATGGTTGGGATAATCCAGATGAATCATGAGAAGTCTCTGGGGCATCTATCCCTATAAGACGAATACTTACAGAACCAACTGACTCTCCATATAAGTTTTTAATATTATCAAAGGAGATAGTATCGCCATCCACAACGTCATTCTTATTTGTAGTGACGAATTCAGAAGACGCAAATTCTGTCTTAGTAGCTACTATAGAAGTAGAGTCTGTGGTAGCACCTATACTTGAAGAAGTAGTATCTTTAGTGACAGTATCTTGCATATCAGAAACAACAATTTTTGTACCATCAGAGTTTGTTAGTGGAACACCTATTGTTTTTACCTTATTATTATACTCAGCTATATCCAAATAGGCTAGGGTATCTTTAGGAAGAGTACCAGCATTAACCATATCTATGATTTGCTTTCTTGTATATCCTGCTTCTATATAATAGTTGGCATATGCCGCGCCATCACTAAGTCTATTAACCTCTCCGATACTAGAAGCTGCTTCTGCTGTGGAAGGAACAATAAAAGAAGATGTCTGTGATTCCAGACCTGTATGAGTTTGTCTTACATCATTTGCGATGAATGACATAGTAGACTGGGTTATCATATCATTAATAGAATGAACCTGCCCAGTATTAATAAATGTGCAACCATATATCACTTCTGTAACATGATATGCACCGTATTCTGAAGCCATAAGTATGATAATATCAAATGGCATAACATCATCTATTAGTAAATGATGATAAGTTTTAAAAGAGTCATTAGTCATCTGATAGATACTATTCAACTCTTGCTCTAATCCAATATCGTCCTTAACTCTAGTTAAGAACTGTTTCAGGTCATCGTATATAAACAATGTTTTAATAAGAGACCCTGCTATATAACGCTTACCTAGTGCAAATCCATTTATATTAATATTGCCTAGATTGTATACGGGCGTTTTGTCTCGATAAGTAGAATAAGAAATAGTTTCTATACTACCTATATGGAGTGCTCCGTATCCAGGGAAATTAAACAAAACGTGGGTGGCAGAGCCACCCACGTTCATGTACTCCCCAACTTTTACATTGTTTGTCATTGTGAAAACATCTCCAATTGGGGATTAGATTTGTCTAACTAGAATAGTTAACGGTACGAGAAGCACCAGAACCAGTGTTAGAAGTATCACCGTATCCAGAGCTAGTCGGAGAATCAGAGCTACTAACAGTAGTAGTTGAAGTAGTATTACCAGAACGTCCTACTGATGCTTTGTTATTATAGTAGTTAACCGGAGCACTAGAAGTAGAGCCAGTAGTATTCCATTTGTCAAGACCTTCCCAGCTGGAAATTGAACGTGCCAAGAACTTCATTTGTTTCTCGATAACCATATCATCGATAGATACGCCACCAGCTTCTGAAGTAATTTCAACACCGTAAATAACCATTTTGGTAGTGTGACCAAATTCATTTGCGCCAACGATAGTAATATCGAATGGCAGCAATTGGTCGGCTAGACGAGCACGAGCTTGGGTAGTCAGAGATTCTAGTACTTGTGAGCTAGTGTTCAAGTTAGCAGCATCGATAGTAGCAGTTGAACCTACAGCGGTACCACCGTTATCAGCAGCAGCACGACCAGCACCAGTTAGAGCTGATACGCCAGAACCACCACGACGATAGTTTGCAGTTTCATGTTTACCAAGCCATACACCTGAACGAAGTTGTTCGTCCATTGCAGCCAACAGTGAGTCACGGTCAAATACTGCAAATACGCAGTTACCAGAAATGTAGCGTTTACCACGAGCAATTGAACGAGCATCAGGTGAACCCAATGTGTGTACAAGTGCTTTATCGCGTTCAGCTACGTATCCAATCATCTGAAGTTCGCCGAACTCCTGAGTTCCAAATATTGCCCGGATATCAGAACCACTGAAGCTATGATATTCTTTAAATTGAGCCATTGCTAAATCCTATTAATTTAATTATTAAAGCATTAGTTACCCGGCCATTTAAGGCCGGATATCATATTCAGTGATTACAGATCGAAAGCAAGTTTCACAGAAACATTAACTTCACGAAGCTCGTGTGCCGGTACTAGAGTCAACGGAATATCGATTGTGCTATTGCCAGTAGAAGTAACATAGGGAATAATTGAGTAGTTGTATTTATTAACAACACCTTGATTAACCTTAGTTTGTAGAACACTTTCTACTGCTGTATTGATAGAAGATACCATCGCTTGAGTGGTACCCTTACCAATAAAGGGCTCTACAACTTCGCGGATAGAAGATACTACATCTGCTACTGCGATACTAGTAGAAACATAATCGTAATCAGAGTTGATGCTAGAAGCCAATTCGCCTGAAACAACAGTTACGCCGCGAGTCTTGGTTTGCATCATCACATAACCTGCACCAGCCAATTCATTCAGTTTGGATTTCTTAACTTCAAACGGCAGGGTGATGCGAGATACGCTGATATTAGTAGTAGAGTCACCCGGGTTGATAGTGGTCAACAATCCAGCATACAGAGCAGCAGCGTTGGTGTTACGACCATCAGTACTATAGGCACTAGAAATACCAGTATTAATGATTGCAGGAACAACTGACAGATACTTACCGATATCAATCGGGGCATTGTTTGAGTCGAATTCTACAGAACCATCTACGAAACCTGAAGTGGTCAGGTAATAACCTTGACGAGCTTCCAAGCGTTCTACCATATTACGAACACCCAACAGACCAGTACCGTTGTCAGTAATACGTCCTTGGATATCATAAGTCGGAGGAGTACCAATCCATTTCAGAACTTCTTGATTAGTGAAGCTTGACGGAGTAGAGGTACCGATTACGCCCATGCAGAATTTCTCGTTTTCAGAGATGTTATGACAGAACAGAGCGATCAAGTGAGCAAAGTCTGCTTCGTTGTAAGTACGATAGATGCGTGGTTGACCGTTACCATCAATATCGGCTTTGCTTACGTCAGCAGTTTTGCCAGTGCCGTTACCAGTGTAATAAACAACTTTATCGGCAGACCATTCGTATTTCAATTCACCAGCTACTTCGTAGATATATACATAATCCAGACGGTCAGCAACAGTATCGCCCTTAGCTACGTTCGGTACATCCAAGATTGCTTTATCGGTAACAACTGCGAAGGCATTTGATATGTCGATAGATAGCAAAGCTGCATGAATCAATTCGTAGTATTTTTTCCAAGTGGTAGTAACGTTGTCTTCACCAGCTTGATAAGTACCATCTACTTTCTCAGCGGTTTTATAGATAATATAATCTACAACACCGATTTTGCCAGTTTCGATGGCTTCTGCCAAAGTAACTTTCTTGCCGTTAGTGCCATTACCAGAAGTGGTAGTAGAGGTTTTATCTACACCAGCTACATATACTGATTTAATTACTACGGTATCGGTAAAAGAGGTTTTCGGCAAATCGAATTCAGTAGTTTTGCCATCACCAGTAAGCAATACAGAACCTTCTTTTGTACGTACAGGCTTAACAGTATAGGTGATTTCCAAAGACTGATTTTTAGGTTGGCCATTTGCGAATTTAGCAACTTTCTCGTCAGCAGTGCCTGAATCAGCTACACTAACGTTAGTGGTTTGTACTTCCTTACCGTCTACTTTAACACCGGTAATTTTTACAGCGTAAGCTTTGCGGGTATTGGGCAATGAGAAGTTAGTGCCACTTGCATTATCTTGGGTGAAGACCTTTTCTTCAACAGCCAAAATGACCTGAGACATTTTCACAGGTTCAGTAGGAGTACCTACGCGAACAGCTGTGTTTTCATCGAAGCCGATAACATTAAACATATTGCGGTTAACTTCAGAACCAGGAACGTTTGAGAATACAATACGACTACCATCAAAGATAATCAAGCATGACTTACCGTCTTTAGAAGGACGTTCGCCGATATAGATACTGTAGTTTTCACCAGCGCTAACTGATTCTTCTACTGTTTCGATATAAGAACCTTCGCCGAAGATACCATCGATACGAGCAGCTTTACCACCGATACGATAGAGAATAACAGTTTTAGCGCCACCTAGTTTAATCTGTTCCATGCGCTTAATCAGCGGAGACGAAGCACCGTAAATATTAGCGGCTTTATTTGAATCTCGACTTACATACTGAACATTAGTACTGCCGGTGAGTGCAGTACCCACCAAGAGAACAGCCCGTTCATCGATAGGTTCATCAACTCGAAGATTCCCGTCAAGCAACTCTATGTTTACACCAGGAAGATTTGAATATTTAGACATTGAGTTTTACTCCGTTAAATACTTTATTTATATTTTGATTTCCATTTATGGAAAAGACTTAATGACTTGCTCGACGACATCTATAGATACTATCTCGCTTTGTCTTATGAAGCTAGGCTCCTCTGTTCTAAACAGATAGACTATAGGTACACCAAAGAGCCGCTTTGAACCATAATCAGATGAAACTATTGTTGCCTTTCTACCTACGTAATGATTGGCTCCGATGTAAACTCTGAATATATTATAATACTTAATAAAGAAGTTTTCTAACATACTAGATAATCTGTAAGCATCTTCTGCTTTTTGAGACCATATAGTAAATTGTACTTCGTTATCATAGGTACTTAGATAATAATCTACTAATCCGCCGTCCATATGGTCTTTTGTGGTTCCCATATAGGTCGGCGATCTTTGAATAAACCTTTTTGAACTTACTGCTTTAGACTCCAATGTTGCAGGACTTCTTTTTAGTATTTCGTAAGTTATAATATTATCCGTTTCTGTGCCTTCTGGGATATCTGGATACATATGGGTAAAATAGAATTTACTCTTGTTTACGACATCGACATCTGGCATGTCTTTTAGCATATTACTTTCTTTGAGTACATAATAGATTAACGATAAGAATCTGTCAATATTTAGTTTTTTACGACTATTAATTATGTCCTGTACTGATGCTAGCTTAGATACCTTTTCCGGCGGGACTGCCTTCCATTCTTCTGTTTCATATGGGCGAACAAGACTTTCATCTCGGATTACAGTGTTTCTCATGCTGCACCTACTCCTATGATTGTATAATCTTGTTTACCTAGGTCAAATGCCCTATCAAATACGTCTGCTATGAATAGCCTTTCTTTTTGCATAATAGGAAATACTATTCCTCCGTTTGTGTCTGTTTTTGGAACAATAATAATATCATTCTTAGATACATCAACATAATATGGAATAATCATAACATAGTCTGACCCCAAGAGTCTTCCTACTTTGCCGCCATATGATTTATAAGAACTCTGTTCGCTCAAACCGACTATTCTGGGAATCCATCTGAATGCAGGAATAATTCTTTCATTCCATAAGAATCCGACGCCATAACAATACGGACAATCGGATTCACCCTCGTTGGTCTGTGAATTATAGCATGTACACCTTATTTTCTTATCATCTTTATCTTTGATAGATTGCCTAAGAACATATGGTTGGTATTTCTTTACGAACTCATCGCCCGTAAATAATTCCTGTAATTCTGCTCTTAGGTCTATTTCCAGATTATATGGGGATATATTAGTAGCCATTTCCAGGACCTGTTTTATATAGTCTTCCGTTTCGTTCTACTATTTTATTAGCAGCGATTGGTACTTGACTATATTCCGAATAGGGGTGATGCCATAGACGATACGAATCTCTATTGCGCGGAAGCAAGTCTCCTTTGACAAAAGATAATCCAAGTACATCTAGGCTACTTAATGAATCCAGTTCGTCTATAATAGAATTCATGCAGGATTTAGCATCGTCTCCGATTGCGTTTATTCTGGATAAATCTAAGGTAACAGAACGCTCTACAATAAAGTCACCAAGTGTTTTCTTAACTGTAGTGGATTTGGCGGTATTAATATAGATATGTTTAGATGCCTCATATGCCGCTGCACAAATAACATAGTCACGCTTAATCATGTATATATCTTCTTCATTAAGCATTCCTAGGTTTTTGTACTTAAGATATGAATCTATGTAGATAGACTTATTGAATATAATTTCACTAAGCTTTTCTATAAATACTTCCAAAAATTCTACTGACTCATCGAAGTATAATTCTATATCATGAACCGAAGCATAGAATGGATTTAGGAGAATATTTTTATCTATAACAACAGGAAAGGTCTCCCCCTCCTGTGTTAGTAGATTTTCAAGGACTGCACTTATATTAATATTCATAATTACTAATCCTCAAATTCGCCTATTCCGATATAGTTATCTCTATACCATCTTGATTTAACTGTATAGGTTTTGCCAATATCTTTTTCTGAAAATATCATTAACCCTAATTCTCGAACAATAACAACTTGACCTTGTGGTATATCAGTAGGAAGGATATTGCCGGTAGCTAATGACGCCGATTTAAAATAATTCTTGATAGTGTTATTGAATGCACCAGAACCGCCATCATAAGAATCAGAAATATATCCAGATATTCTAATAATATTCCTAACTGGCTTACCATCTATAGTGATTTCAAGAAGGTCATCCTTTAGAACACATGGCATTGCCACAAATCTTGGGTCATACACACCAGATTTGTCTCTAGAATTCCCAAGTTCTGCAATTGGATATCCTCTATTAGAATACTCAAACTTCGGAAGAGGAATTGAGACGCCATTAGACTCTGTTTTGTAAGTATCGCTATTCTGATAAGCACTTAGAGTGTTCGTCACAGAATTATTTGATATTTGTCGGTATGTATTATATCCAAGTATTTTTATTCTTGTTTCTGGGATAGTATTAGCATCTAAAGACCCAGAAGAATAAACTTGAATACCATTCTTTTTAACAAGAATAATCCTTTTGATTGAATTAAATTCTACAGTAATGTCATCGGAATCAAGTATCTTATATGATTCCTGCTGCGATTTGGTTAGAGTTATGTTATCCGTACTATTGTCAGTAGTGCAGAAAAAAGCCTTAGTATTTCTAGACTTAATTATATTTACAGATACTGAATAGTAAGAAGTAGTCGAAGCTGTACTTTGCCAGTATAACTGATACCTAGCAGTCCCCTCTATTTTATTATGGTCTATTGAAAATTTAAAATCTCCAAATAAGAAATTAGAAGGATAATAAAAGTTTACTCTAGGATATACAACACTACCAGCCGACTTAATTATGCCATCTTTTGTAACATAGGCGTTCCCATCGAAATTTACATAAGTCGTATCTCTTGCATATGCTCCATCTGTTGCAGAAATAATACCCGTTTGAGTCATAGGAGAAGAAAGGTCTGATTGACAGAATTCATACGTTATTTTCGCATTAGTCACGTTATCATTAACTAATCCATCAAATTTTATGAAATTATATACATCACCTTCTATATATGCCTGCTTTGCACCCTTAGAATCAAAAGTTATTTCAAGACCATCTACATTAATTGTTTTGTCGGAAATAGTAAATTCCTCTTTCCCATCAACCAATACTGGCTTAATAGTAAGATTGGACAATGGCCCAGTAGACGTATTCCATCCGTTAAAAGGGTTAAATATATATGACTTTAATCTCATATATTGCGCCGAGTTTAGAACATCATCACCCGGTAGATAATCATCAACAGAATCAGCATTGATCCAATTCGTATTGCTAATATAGTCTATTACACTATATGTATTATTCACAAATCCATTCTTAACATTCATATATGGATTTATAAACCTAGTCCCAAGAACAATACCACTATCTTCAAATATCTGACAACTCATGGTCATATAGCTAGGTTCTGTACTTTTATTTACTACAGGAATTACAGTCCTAGCTAAGGCAGTGGCATTACAGTTCTTAATCTCTCCTATTGACACATCCTTATAATTTGGATAACTTCCAGATGCATAAGATACAGAATAAGTAGATGGGGAGAATATATAGGTACGCAAATCCAGAGGCGCTACTCTACCATCTGCTCTTTTAATGATAGTAGATTTATTTATAGTAGTGATGCCATTATTACTACCAGAGGCACTCAAATTTCCTCCATATTCAGCATTTTTAGTATTATTAAAATCAAAAAACACCCAGCTTTCATGATAATTTATCATAAACTTGCCATGTTTGCATGTTATAAATGAACAAGGAAGGATATTCCCGAATTTCATCATTGACATTGCAATGCCAGAACCAGTTGCTTTTGATTTAACAAAATTCGGATCATCCACTGCTCCTAAAAGCGCCATAGATATTGTGTTTGTATCCAGTACTGACGATAGTCCCCTTATAGAACATACGGGATCAATCTGGGCCCATGTATAACCGCTCCCAGATTGATTAAGTAGTCCTGGAATAGACTTAAGATATATATTAAAATCAGACGCTCTATTGTTAATACCAGTTAGAGTTGAAAAATTAAAGTCGCCAAACACTATTTCTTTTGCAACAACCTTGCTGTACATTGCTCCGTAATATGATGATCTGTAACTATAAATCATCACAGTATCGAGATTTTCCGATTCAAAATCTACAGCAATGGCATTAATATTTTTAAGGTCATCTTCGCTTTTAATAGAAGTAAGACCCAAGTCTTTTATACTTATTGTAGTCCATACTTCGCCATTACTAGTAGAGTACTCTAGCCCGCGATTTGATATAACAGCAATATTACCATGCTTATCGCTAAACATAGTATAGATCTTATCTGGCCCGGATACTTTTGTTATTACAGCCAAATCAGAACTTCTAAGATTCTTTTTGAGTTTCCACAATCCTGTATTCGCACACCCTATAAATACTTCTTTTGTATCCATATTGTGCGTAATAGAACTTACCATTGATACGGGTAATTGCGGATATGAGTCCTTGTCGTATATCTCATAATCAACATCAGTCATATGGGTCAACATAACACCATGTCTAGTTGATATTAGTATATGACCATCGAATAACGCAAATCTATCACCAGATGCTGTATATTCCAATCCATGCTTATGATTAAGTATTTGACCCCTATTCTTATTATACAAGTCTATAGTTAATGAGTGTGCATATGTCGATAATGTAGATTCATTAATATGGTCTAGCGGTATAACTCTTTGAATTAGTGTATTATTTTCTGACCCAAGGAATGGGTATTTATACATCCTAGCTTTTGTTGTTCCAGAAGTTCCTGTATTAAGAATCTTGATATTATACATCTCTGGATAAATATCTTGCTTTTCTTTTATCTTAACAGAAATATCTGCCTTACTGGATGCAAATGTAGATGTATCTACATACGGTCTTTCCTGATATTTGGCCGATATAAATCTCTTAAATACAGTGAGATACCTATCTACCCCTACATTTATTTTGCTAGCAGGAATATGCTCCGTAGCATAATCGCAATAAGAATTCGAATAATCACTCCCAGAGTTTATTACCCTAGCAATAGGTGGAACAAATGAGGATATTAGGCTCCCATACTGATTATTACTATTAATAGAAACATCTATAATCTGACCATACATTCTCCTAGAATAAGCGATATTAAGACTAGTCGAATGAATATCATTAAAAAATCCATCATTAGTTTTATTTATATAATTATATTTATCGCTTAATTTTGAATAATCTATTAATTTATATAAATGCGCGTAATATGCACTGAATATACTAGAATAAGGAGTATCCTTATGTATACCACTAGGTATATCAGGAATAATGGTCTTTACATCAGACTTCACACCTTTGTACACAAATTTATATAAGTCATGGATGTAATTGGGGATAACACTACTATTCATAGGAATAATAAATTTATAATATACTTCTATAACAGTATTGCTGTCTTGAATAATTTCCTCGTCTAATACGGCAAACGCATTAATCGACCTATTAAGATAAATAGAACTACCTGTATTCTCATGTTTAGATAATAATACAGTTCCTATAGTTCTAGACACATCTGGCCTACCAAAAACAGATTTATATTCCATATATACCCCATCTTTAGTAAAGCTAGAGCTAGTCAAAAAACCTTCTCCACTGTTGGAATACCCCGAACTATAGATCTTATCTATGTCACTATATGAGAAAGAGCTGTCCGTAAGACCTCTATTAGATCCACTAATATTATACATTGTACCAGAAAATCTATGTATATCAGAAATCCTATAAGGGAGGGTCATTATAATAGACATACTATCACCCTCCGACGAACCAGAAGAATCTGTCTCTATACTGGTTATATTTCCGTAAGGTATAGTAGCATTTATAGAAGAGGCGTATGCTCTCCACATTCTTTCATGCATAGTAAGTGTATTTTTTAAAGTCTTTTCCCATTTAATTTCACCAGTAGTGGCGTCTTTACCAATTAGAGTAGGATAACCTTTTATTTCTAATTCTTTCATTTATATAATCTCACTTACTATATTTGCAGCAGCTGATATTCTACTGTGTATTAATTCTGACTTAAGGTTTGGTCTTTCTACATTCAATACTAAATCATAATTTATGCCCGACAAGTCAGCATTAGCTGATACACCATAGGTTTCCATTGTAGATTGAACTCGTTCTCTATCTACTCTTAGATTTTGGATATCAATACTGTGAACATTAGCCGCCGCGGATATACCGTATGCATTTAGTTTTGAATATGCGAATTTATTATTGCCAGATTCTACTGACGGAATATATGCAGATATGTCTTCAATATGAATTAAATCATATATGTATTTATCTGATGTATATTCTATGTGTACTTTTTTATTTGGGTAATTTGCGTCTATAGAGAATAATAACTGGCCGACATCGTAGCCTTTATTATTTATTATATACGGGATTTCTTCGTCTTCGCCATCTAATGTTACGACGAATTTGAAATCACCATATACGCTTTTTGGGATATTATACCTTACGGTAAATAAGGATGGGATATTTAATACTGTGCCATCTGGGATAGATTCTACTGCTTCTACTACACTATCTAATACAAGGGAATATGGGGGTGTTATCTGGTCTAAAGTATTATATGCGCGATTATTCTTAATGCTATTATCGACATACATGGCATTGGCTTGTATGGCATATCCAGATCTAAGATAACTTGCCGCTGATAATTTACCATATCCATTATATAATTCAATAATCGGCTCATCTACATATAATGTTAAATCTATATCATTATATAAAGATAGACCGCTATCTTCTGTGGTAAATTCAGATTCTTCTATTTTAAATTTTAATGAATATATCTTGGGCGTACTTTTGAAATCAATCTTTCTGAATACAAACCTATCGTAACTTATTCCTATGCTGGCCTGTACTCTTTTTTTAATATCTTCTAGGAACCTATCATCATTGCCGTTATACTCTATTCGCAATGGTCGATCAAGACTGCCCAAGTATTTCTTATAGATATCATAGAATTCTGATAGATATATTCGTTTGTATTTAAATCTTGCCCTGTTATATACTTGCCTAAATGGAATCCCAATAATATCAATATATGTATTATTGCCGTTTTCTATACTTTCCACTGGCTGCTTTAGGATAAGGCCGCTCGGGATTAGTTCTAGGTCTTCAGCCTGTATATGCTTCCCTAGAAGAACAAGGAAATTACGCATATCGCTGTAATTCCAGTTCATCTTAATACGAGGATAAGATATTGTACTCATTCTACGAAATCACTATCTTCAAATGAACCCGATGGGACATAAGTCTTCGCATATACTGTAAATTCATTGTAGTATATACGTTCCCTACCAACCCATTTGGTAAATATTGCTATTAAATTATCTTCGTTTACTGTGCATTTATATTCTACTACGCCAGGATATTCTGCTACGTCTCTTACTTTTTCTACACCGTCTAATAGACCATAAAGGGCTTGATTTATTCCTTCTGTGGTATTTAATTTAACTTCAAAAGGAATGTCAGGTACGCCGATTGTATACGTTTCTTTAAATGCTAGACGCGATATATCCCATCTGCCATAACTAAAGATAATCCCGTTATAATTGGTATTCCCGAATACACAGCCGTCGCCTATGAATGTTATTAGTGTATTGTATTTAAGGTCACTATTTGGCATAGTGTTTATCATAGGAGAATCGAATTCTAGGGCGTACTTATCTTTTCCGCCATCTATAAGCGCTTTTAATATTTTAGGATTGGCTTCATAGAATATATCATACAAAGCTTCCCTCCTATCGGTAATAGGATGTTTACTTAATATTATACCGGTTTCTGCGCTCATAGTATGAATCCATTTATTTCTGTATTTTTAATTAATGCTAAATCTAGACCAGCATACAGACCTGCGGCCTTATTCCAGTCAACCGGTTTTATTCCAGAAGCTTCACTTTCCTTTGTACCAGTAGTTACTGAACTAAAGCTATTACTAGATGACCCAGTAGCACTAGAAGCAGCTGATGAAGATGTGCACGACATTCCGTTTTTAAGTCTATATGTCTTACCATATCTATCCGAATATGAGCCAGCTACATCCTCGGCCTTAAATATGTATTTTTCAATATAGACGCCACCAAATGTATCATAAGATAATGTAACGTTATCATACCTAAAACCAGAGCTTGTTACTATCCAGTTATTACCAATAGACTCTATGGATGCGGCATTAATATATATATTATAATAAATAACTGATCCATCTGAACTTACCTGACACCTTGATGCAGATCCTTTTTGGAAACTTTCTTCCCATGATATTTGATCAGTACGCGTAATTGAGTTGCCGTCCTTATCTACAACAAGACCAGCATCAACCTCCCACCACTCTGCATCGCCTATAGACCAGCCATCAAGACCACCCTGAATAAATCCCATATGGTTACTTGAGTCAGCATAGTTTCTCAATAAACCAAAATCACACTTAGATTCCTTACTGTACATTAAGAATATAGGAACCGCCGTTACGAACGGACTATTAATATCATTAGGATCTTTTCTATAAGCAGGAGAATATGACTTTACTGTAATAAGATTGATATCTGATTCAAGTTCTATAAATATAACCGAAACATCAATCTCATTCTTTTTCTCGGTATATTCACCAAGCCTACTTCTAATAGTATAGAAACCTTCCTGTATGCCGTACTGCTCATAAAGCTGTTTCTTAATTACTTCTTCTACAACTAGATATTCTTCTTTTGCTAGTTGTCTTTGCGCGTACTCTGGGTCCATATACATCATGAATCCAAAATAGTCGGCGTAATTATTATAAAAAAACTTATAGGGGATTAATTTAAATACGTCCGTAGATAACTTTTTGTATTGAGCCATGGCTGCCTTAGCATCCATTTCTGCCGAATACATTACCCCGAGTCTTAGTATGGGTTCAAATAGGCGATTCAACTCATATACGCCGGTTTTTATTCCAGGAAGCTCTGTGTCTAATCTTAATGTGCGTATTGAATAAGTGCCGCTATATAACCAATCTCGGATATTACTGAACTGTACTCTTACTGCTGTGTAGTTATAATAATCTAGGCCGGGAATTGATAATGGAGAAATGGGATTGCCGATGCTTATTGACGACAATGTCGATGCACCAAAATCTATTTCCTTACCAGCATGCTTAGATGAAACGAATTTTCTAAGCACTTCCATTGGCGTTCTTTTAGTAGGATACTTATAGAAAGTCTGTACGTTATCTATAATTTTATTAGGAGGTATGCCTATGCCTAATGTCTCATCAACATCATTAATAATAAAGCGCTTGAATCGTGTTGCCACTCTCATTTGAACGTCTCTTATTATCGTATCTGCATGTTCGTATGATGAGATATAAAAGGTGCCTAAGCCATTATCTCCTAATTCTATATTATAAACCCTAAAGTCAGACTCTGGTATTCCTAATCTTCTAGAGGTTTCCCTCTTTAATGCCTCATCCACATAAGGAGAACTATAATCCTCTATTGTTAAGTTAACTATAGTCTCATGTGGAAATGCATTAGCCAGACTAACACGATTGTATTCTTGCTCTAAACTTATCGTAGCAGCGTCTGTCTCTAGTGTTATTGTTACATGTGTATTATTTGCAGGGCTATTTGGTTTATCATTAGGAACGATGGAGTTCTTATCACGACTGATTCGAACCCCTACGTTCGACACTAATACATCTCTAACTAATTCGCGGAGATTTTCTTCGCCTGTTATATTGTATAATATAGTACGCACAACATCTCCTTATTGCGTATTAGTTATCCTATTCTACTTCCATCTGATTCTTCAAGAGAACCATCCTCATCGGGCTGGTCATAAGGACGTCCAAGAAGGTCTATTGACGAGCCGCTAATATCCGGCGCAATAATGCGTTGGAAGCCATTGAGTGTAGATACTCGTAGTTGTTCAATATAAGTACGGTCAACAATAGTGGTAGTTGAACCAGATTTCGGTATATAACAAGAAGCAACCTGTTTACCAACAGATATAATCTTATCAAGACAGCAGGCATTTTGTGTACGAATACGGACAGTAAACAATTGACTTTCTGCTACGACATCTTTTTCGAAGCCATAGAATATAGTTTCGTCTCGTGTGTCTCTTTGTCTATATACCATATTGGCAAAATCTAGGCCCGCATCCCATATATCATTTGGTACATATATATCGCCGTTTTCTATGATAATATTTGTATTTGCGCCATTATTACTATAGAAAGATAAAGTAATAGCCGGAATCTGTTTTGCAACATCCGCAAGACTTGAATAAGTCTCATCTATACTTATACCATCTATAATAAATTCAAGTATATCACTCTGTATTTTATTATATGCCGGATTAGCGCCATATTTTAATAGCCTAGAGGACATATTGTTACCGAGATTTAATTCAGCATCAGGGTTTTGAGCATACAGTCTTTCATAAGCCCTATAGTCATCTATACTAAATCCAGTTACCTTAAAGTTATAATACTTCGGCGGGAATGTTATAATCATAGACACATCAGTTGAATTATCCAACTCGTCTTTTATTATACCATTAATAGCTATCGGTATAATCACCCTATACCCAGAAGAACTTTTTTCTACACTAGGTTTAAGTTTATAGCTAACTTCCTGCTCGATACCGAATTCATTTGTTTCTGTAACTATCTGCTCTGAAGTAGATGTTGAAACAATATTTTCGTATTGGTCAGTAAATGTATAGGTAACTAATGCTTCAGATAGCTGATTATCGATATACTGGTCTACAATCGTCTTATTATATTGTGTTAGTTTAATATAGTTATAGTCTATATTAAATACGTAATATACATTACCACCCTCTGTATTTTCAGAGGTGTAGTTATCGTAGAAGTAATTCTTATATTTTTGCGTTCCACGTAAGGAACTGAAATGATCCCTAAACTCAAGAAAATAAGTAAACGAACCAACGAACTCTACTGTATACCTATCCTTAAAGATACAGCGCCCTTGTTCTGGAATAGATGATGCATATCTGTCTATAAATAATCGATAAAAATTAATTAACGAACGCCCATTAATATAGTTGTCCGAAAATCTTATCGAATCATACCCATACGAAGTATAGTAGTTATCTTTTAGCGTAATTTCTGATATATCTATGTGTATAGAGTCATATGTATCATTAAACTCTTTTGTATCTGACGCGACAATGATTTTATTATGCCAAGACATTTTTACAGTAGAGTCATAAAAGTTATTATAACTATTAAGAACTAACTTCATGTTATCCTCTATTGTGAAATAGATACGTCTATTGTTATCCCTGGTGCGGCGATAATACGACTATCTTCTAGGCCATCTTGCATTATTCTATCTTGTCTTAACATTGCCGCTTTGTTCATTGCGCTAGCAGGAACGCGTTTACCAGACGTATATCTTCTTGACTCATCATTGTTATATAAACTTGTATAATTCAGCTTATCAAAATTGATATATCTATTAGTATCCGTAGGGTCGGAACTAGATACATATTTAAGATTGTCTATATCGATTTTTGTAGGAAATGGTAAATACTCATATATAAAGTTTACTAAAAACATATCACCGATTTTAGTATCTCCAGACATCGAGTAGGATGTGCGGCCCAATGTTGCCACTACGTCATTATTATTGTTTCTAAACCAGGAATAAGACATCGACTCTTCTCTTGCTGCTTTAATAACCGCTGCTTTATTTTTATCCTTTTCAGATTGCATTCCAGTTCCTTTTGCGGATGCATTAAAGTCAGATGTGGTTGTAATTCCATTTCCCTGTGCAGACAATGTTTTAATAACCTCTATCCCAACTGCTTCATTAATAGGATACAGTCCATCACAATAAATACATTCCCACTTATCTACTGCTGAGTTTGTAGATAGGTTTGTCATATAAGTAGATAAATTCGAGTTATAAAAAATATAAGCACGAATCGCCTGATATCCTTCTCCATTAGCATCCGTAGTTGAATACGAAGTAAATCTGTCTACATAGCATAAATGGG
>ERZ650302.23-NODE-23-length-57603-cov-7.713231_pt1 | contig 57603 bp, 56 predicted proteins | sample MGYA00376238_ERZ650302 | MGnify/ENA primary metagenome ERZ650302 (study PRJEB26733, sample SAMN07839298) | wastewater metagenome | biome: urban; feature: wastewater treatment plant; material: waste water | place: USA: North Carolina | collected 2016-04-28 ... | reverse complement strand
TGTTGAAACAAACGGGCTTTTTTTTGCAGACTTAGAATTGGAAATATACTTTTAGTAACTTACCAAAACATGTAGTTGGATCCGAAGGTAAAGAAGTGATTTATACAATTAGTGAAAACGATGTGGAAGGCTATACAACAACTTATAATGGATTCAATATCGTTAACACACATACACCAGGTAAAACAGGTTTAACAGTAACAAAAGCTTGGGAAGATGATAATGATAAAGATAGATTGAGGTCAGATTTTATAGAAGTTCAACTATACGCAAATAATAAAGCAGTTGGAGAACCAGTAAAATTATCTGCTGATAATAATTGGACAACGACTTGGACTGATCTTGACGAAAAAGTATCAGGAATGGCAGTTAAATATACGGTTATGGAAGTAACTGAGGTTAAGGGATATACAGCAACGGTAACTGTTAAAGATGACAGTAACATAATTATCACCAATACACATACTATTAAACCTAAAAAATCATCGAAATTACCAAATAATGATTTGACTGGTAAAGGTAAGTTGCCACAAACTGGAGAAGTAACTACAACTACATTATCTGTTCTTGGAGGAATGCTTTTGGTTGCAATCGGAGGGATTTGGTACACGAAAAGAAGAGGTTCTAAAAAATAGATAGGCTGAAAATTACAGATTGAGTTTAAGTGTAACATAAGACCAGTTCAAATTAGATGACTAATAAAACAAATAAAGCCTCTAAGTCAAATAGTATTTTTTAGTTAAATCACTTAAGGGAAATGCTTCGGCATTTCCTTTTTGGTTCTGTTGCAAAATTTTCAAATAAACCTACTATAATTTTAAAGGTTCTGTTGCAAAGTTTTAAATAAAGAATAAAATCCCTTACGGTATCTATGATTTAAGCTGGGATTCCCAATAATACCTTGATTTCAGTACAGACCGAAAACCCGAAGAGAGTGCCTTCTTTTCGGGTTTTCTTATATAATCCTCGGATGGCTTCCATGCCTTTAATCGTGGTAGAGGCAGTGCGTAAACTTCGATAGAATTTATTGCGTCTCTTTACTGGACGATGGTCTTGTTCAATCAAATTATTCAGGTATTTAATGGTACGATGTTCTGTCCCTTGATAAAAGCCGTATTCTTTTAGTTTCTTAAAGGCACTTGTAATAGAGGGGGCTTTATCTGTGACTACAACCTTCGGTTCATCAAACTGCTTCACTAACCGCTTAAGAAAAGCATAGGCTGCTTGTGTGTCCCGTTTTTTACGTAACCAAATATCCAAGGTTAAACCATCTGCATCGATGGCTCGATACAAATAATGCCATTTTCCTTTAATTTTGATGTACGTTTCATCCATTTTCCATGAATAAAAGGATTTTTTATTTTTCTTTTTCCAAATTTGATAGAGTAGTTTGCCATATTCTTGCACCCAACGATAAATCGTCGTATGAGAAACGTTAATGCCACGATCATATAAGATTTCTTGAACTTCACGATAGCTAAGGTTATAACGAAGATAGTAGCCCACGGCTACAATAATCACATCCTGCTGAAATTGCTTTCCTTTAAAATGATTCATCGTCATTCCTCCTGCTATCTTTTTCTATTATTCTACCTTATTTGATAGTAGATTTAAAACTTTGCAACAGAACCATCTGCAGCATATTCATTAACTAGTTGCTGGAGTAATCTATAATTTTTAGCATAGTTGCTATTTGATTTTTCATCTGCTTTTCCAGAGACTAGTATATTAGCAAATTCTTGATTCCCCTCCTCTCCCATTACCCGGGAACTAATAAGGATTTCATCAAAATTAACTACTCCAGTAGTTGGATTTTGTTTCCAAATTGTTGGTTCGATTTGACTTTTCAAGAAACTAGTCTCAGGACCACCACTTTCTAATTTAGTGTAAATAGCCCTCAACAGCAATAAGAGGCTTGTAATACGCTGTTGCCCGTCGATAATTTCCTGTTCTTTATTATCATTTTCATATGAAACTATTGTGCCAAGAAAGTAAGTATTATTTTCATCTTCTGTTGTATTGAATGTGTATTCAGTTAGATCATCGAATAAAACTTGGATTTGTTCGTCTGACCAAGCATATGGTCTTTGATATTCAGGAATAATAAATCTTTTATTCTTTCCAGTCTCTAATAGTTGTTTGACGCTTCTTTTGTCAACATTTATTGATGTAGTCATAGAAGAAATTCCTTTGATTTGTTTATAATATAGCTAATTATATCAATTTTTTAGTTTTTTTTTCTAAACAAATATTTAGTTTTAAGAAAAAACTCCCATGATTGACTCAAAACTCATGTAAATTTATTGAAATAATAGACAGTTATACTTCGGGAAAGTATGATAAATACAACGTTTGGAAATTTCTTAAAACCAAGAGCTATGCAACCAGGTCTTAAAAAAGCCCGTAAAGCATCACAATTCTCAAAACGTTAATTATCCGCGATATATCAACGTTTCAAGGTATTCAAGAGTTATCTCTTGGGTGTCTTTTTTCGTCCAAAAATCCAAAGTTTCCCTGAAAATTTCCCTCAACGTTTTTTGACAATTCGAAATGCTGTTTCTCCAGCAGCTTGTTTAACTGTGTTTTTGGTATTGATATAGATCTTAGTGATGGATTGGTCACTATGTGTCAGAGCTTCTGAAATGGCTTCTAAGCTCATCATCAAAGAGATTGATTTTAAATTTTTGGCAAATGGTCAATGAAAATGCTTTGACTGCTTTTCACGAAACCCTCGCATTGCCCGAACCTTGACAGAGTTGGGTTGGGTACGTGAGATGAATGAAGGTGTTAAACGTATCTACTCGGAGATGGAATCTGCCTTTCTCCATCTCAGAACCTGGGAATAAGGTTGTCCTGACGCTTGAGAACAACATTGTCAGCCGACATCTCCGTACAAAAGACAGCTTGGAAAAACAGTTCTCTGATTTTGGTGAATTAACAGCAGATGAGCAACTGATTGTCCACTATATGTATAATTCTGGCGAGATAATGACAACGTCAAAAGCTGTTGAATTGACTGGTAGAAGCCGTAAATTGATTGTAAAAACTATGAAAAACTTACAAGAATTGGGCATCCTTAATTGGTACGGCGCAAACAAAAATGATAGAAATCAGTACTATACTTTGGTTGAAAGATAGTTTATCCTTTATGAAGTAGGATACAGTAGAATACAGAAAAGTGTCTATTAACAATCAGGTCGATAACCACTTTGTTTTTATTATAGACTTTATTTCAAGAATTAGTTGTTAATATGTCAAATTTGTTTAGATAGGGATTTCAATTATCTATCAATTCTTTCAATAATTCTTCGTATTTATTCTTGGCTTTTTCCAATTCTTTGTCAAAGTTAATTGTTGCCCCATCTTTGAGAATGCTAGTTTCTATACTCAATCCTTCTTTACTAACTTCTGTAATACTGATATTTAGTGGAGAATTCATTGGATACGCCTCCCATTTTGTTAAATATAGTTTTTCTGATAAGTACAAATAATACAAGTGACTAACTTTTTTGACTAACTTTTTAGAAAGTTATCTATCCATCTCAGTTTGTGAAATCTGGCTATTTTACAAATATTAATTACAGAAGTTTTTTATCTAGTTACCCAATGTATTATTCGAAGTGCTGGGTATAAGCAAGTTTATAACTTATTGACACAAAGGCTCATTTTGCCCTCCCTTTTTATCTTCATACTCATGGAAAGCTACCTTCTTAAATGCTTCCGTCAGTAGGGAATTGTTCATGAAACACTTTCACCATTTCTATCAATATTCCACTTAACATTTTCGCTTGTTTTTGATATACTTTAGAAAATAGGTGTTTTCAAGGGGTGATACCATGGAACTAAAAGATATTATGCATATTTTGGAAGATATGAAGGTTGGGGTTTTTGCTACTATGGATGAGTATGGAAATCCACATGCTCGTCATGCTCATATCACTGCAGCAAACGAAGAAGGGATTTTCTTTATGACAAGCCCAGAAACGCATTTCTATGATCAATTGATGGGGGATCAAAGAGTTGCGATGACGGCTATTTCTGAGGAAGGGTATCTTATCCAGGTAGTGCGTGTAGAAGGGACTGCCAGACCTGTGGAGAACGACTATCTAAAGACAGTTTTTGCGGATAATCCTTATTATCAACATATCTATAAAGATGAGTCTAGTGATACAATGCAAGTATTTCAGATTTATGCTGGTCATGGCTTCTATCATAGCTTGACTCAAGGTCATAAGTATATCTTTTCTATTGGTCAAGGTGAGCATTCAGAGGTTCGTGCACTTTGAAAACTAGATGAAAACATTTGATAAGACAAGTATATTTCAAATAATTATGATACAATACTTTTTATAAATGTTTTAGGAGTGTTTGGATAAATGAGAGAAGATATTCAAGTCAATGAGCGAGCCCTTGTTTTGTCAGATCAATTGGTGGAGGTGTTGGAATCCATTTACGATCCCGAGATTGAGTTAGATATATACAATTTAGGACTTGTCTATGAAATTCATCTAGATGAAACCGGGTTTTGTAAAGTAGTGATGACCTTTACTGATGCAGGTTGCTCATGTGCAGATACGATGCCTGGAGAGTTAGTAGCAGCTTTAAAGACTATTGACGGAATAGAAGATGCTCAAGTCGAGATTGTTTGGTCTCCCGCTTGGAAAATGACAAGAATTAGTCGCTTAGGTCGAATTACTCTGGGGATAAGCCCCAAATAAAAGAGTTGCAGTTTTATTTTACTGCAGCTCTTTTTTAAATGTGTCATCGTATTGTCTGTCTAATTCTTCCATCGTTTCATAAATGGGTTTGGGAATCATAAGGACTTGAGGATCCAGATCGACCATGCCATAGCTTGGATCAATGCATTCTTCTCAGTATTCTAAATGTTTTTTGTCGATGTATGATTCCGAATCTGTGACTTCGATCCCTCCTTCGGCTTGAAAAGAATACCAGTAGAGGTATTCACATCCATCTAGTATTTCACGGAAATTTTTTCGACATATATTTTTTCATTTTCGAGTGTCAATAATGTGTCTTTCATGTGATTGTTGAGAAAGGGCATCCATTCGTCTACTTTTGCAGTCTTACCCTCTTTTACACGAAAACGAGATAATTCAACATTTAATTTCAACTTCGTTTTCACCTTATAAAAGCCCAGTCGGTTAGACAAGGCTTTGTGATATGATTTATTGTTTACCAGTACGTTCAGGTCTCCAGAAGTCTGTAACAGCTCCTTTAGAGGCTGATGACACTGTATGGGCATATTTCCCGAGCACGCCACGAGAGTAGAGTGGTGGAATCACTGTTGTTTGCTTGCGTTCTTCAATTTCTTGATTAGAAACATGCATGGTGATTTCTTTGGTATCTTGATCAACTGTTACCAAATCGCCAGTGCGGAGGAAGGCGATTGGGCCACCATCCTGAGCTTCAGGAGCGATATGACCAACAACCAGTCCATAGGTGCCGCCAGAGAAACGACCGTCTGTTAGTAGGGCTACCTTGTCACCTTGGCCTTTTCCGACAATAATAGAAGAAAGGGACAGCATTTCAGGCATACCAGGTCCACCTTTTGGACCAACATAACGGACAACGACCACATCTCCGTCGACAATTTCATCGGTCAATACAGCCTCAATTGCTTCTTCTTCGGAATTAAAGACTTTCGCAGGTCCAGTGTGATTACGTACTTTTACACCAGAAACTTTAGCGACAGCACCTTCAGGAGCTAGGTTTCCTTTGAGGATAATCAGTGGTCCATCAGCACGTTTTGGATTTTCAAGCGGCATGATGACATCTTGACCGGGTGTCAAATCGGCAAAATTTTCCAAGTTTTCAGCCACTGTTTTACCAGTACATGTGATGCGGTCACCATGAAGGAAACCGTTCTTCAACAAGTATTTCATAACGGCAGGTACGCCACCAACGTTATATAAATCTTGGAAGACATATTTACCAGATGGTTTTAAGTCTGCCAAATGAGGTACTCGTTCTTGGAAATCGTTGAAATCTTCAAGAGTTAGATCGACATTTGCGGCATGAGCAATAGCAAGGAGATGGAGGGTGGCGTTGGTTGAGCCCCCTAGAGCCATCGTAACAGTTATCGCATCTTCAAAAGCTTCACGTGTCATAATGTCAGATGGTTTGAGTCCGAGTTCTAACATACGAACAACTGCACGACCAGCTTCTTCGATGTCAGCCTTTTTCTCAGGAGATTCCGCTGGATGAGATGAGGAACCCGGGATAGACATACCTAAAACTTCGATGGCTGTTGCCATTGTATTAGCAGTGTACATACCGCCACAACCACCAGGTCCAGGACATGCATTGCATTCAATTTCGCGGACTTCCTCCGCGGTTAGATCTCCGTGGTTCCACTTACCAATTCCCTCAAAAACTGAAACGAGATCAATATCTTTGCCATTTAATTTTCCTGGAGCAATGGTTCCACCATAGGCGAATATTGCAGGAATATCCATATTGGCAATTGCAATCATAGAGCCAGGCATGTTCTTATCGCATCCACCGATTGCTACAAAGGCATCTACGTTATGTCCACCCATTGCAGCTTCAATAGAGTCAGCAATGATATCACGTGACGTGAGTGAGTAGCGCATGCCGGGTGTTCCCATAGCAATCCCGTCAGCAACGGTAATGGTTCCATATTGGACAGGCCAAGCGCCAGCATCTTTTACACCTTCTTTAGCTAATTTTCCAAAGTCATGTAGATGGATATTACAGGGTGTATTTTCAGCCCAAGTTGAAATAACCCCTATGATAGGTTTTTCAAAACTATCATCAGTCATTCCAGTTGCACGAAGCATAGCTCGGTTAGGTGATTTGACCATCGAATCGTAGACAGAACTACGGTGACGGAGATTTTTTAGTGTGTCTTTTTCGGTCATTTCTCTTCTCCCTATCTTATTTTACCCATTATATCACAGAAGTAGCGGAATCGATAAGAGAATGGATAAAGAAATGTAAATTTCTGAATATTCTGTAAAAACAACCCTCGATGAAATACAAAAAAGACAGATGGTTTATACCAAATGTCTTAAAAGTCGGTGTGTCAGTTAAGCTGTCGATTTTTGATGAGTTCTTCTTGTGTCACTGATGAATAGTGTGATGAGTGAAAGTTTCAGGAAACCAGCACCAACATACCAGTAAGGTTGATCTAAGGTGGTTGAGCGACCGGATAGATTTATGATACCTCGGAGGAGACATCCGGCTGTAATGGTAGCAATGCCTGAGTTCCACAAGTTATAAGTCATTCGTGATAAGTTGGGCTTGATTTGCAGAAGGCCTAATAGCAGAATGCCTCCCACTAAAGTTGCGCAGAACATATAGTGCATAAAGACTGAAACTTCTCCATAACTAAGGCTCTCGTAAATACGACTGAAGATGAATAGGAAGGCTGCCATAGCTAAGTAGGAGATAAATGTTCTTGAGAATCTCGTTGTTGAATTAGTAACCGATGTAGACAATATCGCTCACCGCCCTTTCTGAAATAGTGTTTCCGTTTGTTGTTGGATTGTTAATAACTTGACCATTGAAGTAAAGAGTTGATGAGCCACCACCATCAAGGTTATAGGCAGTAGTTGCGCCATACTCTTTCATAATTTCAGCCATTTGATAAAGTGACAATCCTTCGCTTTCGGTAGTTCGTCCATCTGCAACAACGATGATATAGTGATTTTCGTCAATGATTCCAATAGCAGTACGCGGGTTGGAGGTCATTGCTCGTCCGACCTCAGTAGATGTATCTACAACTATTTCACCATCTTCAACCAACGAAGGGCCAAAAGCTAGTAGGTTGACAACCCCTTGGTCAATTAATTCTTGTGCAGTAACCTCGTCCTCGTAGACGATTTCAAATGAGCCGTCTGCATAGATTGCAAGGTCTCCATAAGAGGCATTGTCGCGGACTGCATCGCGGTAAAGGATACCATTTTTGATAACGTAACCTGTTGAATTTGCCCCGTAATAATCCCCGTTAATCGCCAAAATGGCATTGTTTGCTGCGGCTGTTTCAGAGGTTTTAGCCGTTATGTTGGTTCCATATGTATTTTGAGCAAGAGCTGTTTTCAAATATTCAGCAGAACTAACTTGAATATCTGCGACGTAAACGGTTGTGTTATTTGTAGTGATTGTCTCTAGATTAATCTGGATATTGTCATCTGAGTAGCTCGTATCGGTTGTAGATACATTGGTTGCAATTGTTGCAGCAGTAGATGATGATACGGTGGTAGTATTTTGACTACTCGTAGTAGTATTGCTTGCTGAGGCAGTTGAGATGGCTTCGGAAATCACAAAGGTTTTTAACATGGAATAAGTAAATCCTCCTGTTAAGAGCATTCCGAAGATAGTGGCGTAGGCAAATGGCTTTTTAAGCAATTTCATGTGATAATGATTTCCTTTCTTTAAAAATAATATTCTTTTGAATAAACCAAGATACTAGAAATAGAAGGAGTCCAACTGCTAATTTAACCAGATAAAGATTTAGACCTAACAGTTGATTGAATAAGTAAAGGAGAGTAGTATCGCATAAGAAGAGAATGAATGCGAGTGTGAAATAGCCTACTCCCGTTCTTGTAACACTGTCCTTATTATGAAAAACCAATTTTTTATTCAAAGTAAAGTTACAAATGGCGCTACAAATTCGAGCGATGGTATTAGCTAAAAGTAACCGTAGGGCGGTCGGAAAAGTTGTAAAAACCAGTAAGGCTAAGGCATATACACCATAGTCAACTAGAAATCCACCAAAGGATGCGAGGGCGAATTTAAATAAGTTTTTATAAATTAATAAACCATCTTTGATTGGTCGAAAGTGTGAGCTAGCATTATCATCAATGTAAATTGTTTGGATAGGAACTTCTGTAATCTGATAACGCTGACTCGCTTGCGTAAGCATGTTCATTTCATATTCATATCGATCACCTTCTATTTCTAACATAAAAGGAATTAGGTCGGAATGAAAACCACGTAAACCAGTTTGTGTATCGCTAACGGTAACACCGGTTTGGAGTTTGAATAAGACCCGGGTCAGCTTGTTTCCAAAGCGACTGCGCAAGGGAGTATCATTTGTAAATTGGCGAACACCTAGTATTAATCGGCTTGGGAGATTCATTGCAGCGCGTGCAACTCGATCAATATCATTAATGGCATGCTGGCCATCAGCGTCCGCAGTGACAACCACTCCTGGTTTGTTTAATTCATAAATGTATTGGAAGGCAGTACGCAAGGTCTGGCCTTTTCCTTTATTGACCTCATGATGGAGGACTGTTGCGTATTGTCTAGCTGCTTCTAGGATTTCTACAGATTCACCGCTACTCCCATCATCGACAACAATCACTTGACAATTTAGCCTGTTTTTTATCCCTTTTAGTAATTGGATTAATTTTTCATCTGGCTGATAAGCCGGTATCGTAACGTAATACATATCCATAAACCTCATTTATTTTCTTGATGGTTATACTATAGGGGAGTTTTCTAAAACCAAGCTGAAAGCAAGCTAGTACTGGGTTTTACTTAAGTTTTCCTTAAGAAAATATTAGGGAATCGTTAAGAATTCAGGCAAAAAGGTAGAACAAATGTAGGAATTTTCAGAATATTCCTTGACATTCTAACACTGTGTGTTATTATAGTAGATACCACGTTTGTAGGGAGGAGGAATATTTGTGCAAGAAATTCAATTGAATCAACCGTGTTCGGGATCATTTCTAATCTTAGATACCTTGCATCAACTTGGAGTGGACCTTGTTTTTGGTTATCCAGGTGGAGCAGTATTGCCACTGTATGATGCTATACATCAGTATGAGGGCATTCAGCATATTTTGGCTCGTCATGAGCAAGGTGCCGTTCACGAAGCAGAAGGCTACGCTAAATCATCAGGAAAGGTGGGCGTAGCGATTGTCACTTCAGGACCGGGGGCTACAAACGCCATTACAGGGATTGCTGATGCCATGGGCGATAGTGTGCCACTGTTGGTATTTAGTGGACAAGTAGCAACAAGAGGGATTGGTAAAGATGCCTTTCAGGAAGCGGATGTATTAGGTATGACCATGCCGATTACCAAGTATAATTATCAGATCCGTGACACGGCAGATATTCCTCGAGTGATTACAGAAGCGCTACATATTGCGACTACAGGTCGTCCTGGACCAGTTGTGATTGATGTTCCGAAAGATATTCAAGAGAAGATCGTAGAATCTTACCATGATCCTGCTCTGCATTTACCAAGTTACCAACCGACAGTTGAACCAAATGGTTTGCAGGTTAAGAAAATTTTGAAACAGCTTAGCCAAGCTCAAAAACCAGTTATATTGGCTGGTGGTGGTGTCAACTATGCAGATGCCAATAAAGAATTAGTTGCCTTTGCAGAACGTTACCGCATTCCAGTTGTTTCAACCCTTCTAGGGTTGGGGGCAATGCCAATTGAGCACAAACTGTCTTTAGCCATGGGTGGTATGCACGGTTCTTACGCTGCCAATATGGCTATGGATCAGGCTGATTACATTATCAATATTGGAGCGCGATTCGATGACCGCCTAACAGGCAATCCAACAACCTATGCGCCAAATGCGACGGTAGCACATATTGATATTGATCCCGCTGAAATTGGTAAAGTTGTCAAAACCGCTATTCCAGTAGTGGGCGATGCTAAGGCAACCTTGAAAGCTCTGCTTGCTTTAGAAACAGTTGAAACAGGCTATGCTGATTGGACGGCACAAGTATTGGAAAACAAACGTCGGGCGCCATTTTGGTATGATGAAGATGAAAAGGTTATTAAGCCACAGGCGGCAATTGAATTAATTGGTCAGTTGACGCAAGGGGATGCCATTGTCGTGACAGACGTTGGTCAGCATCAAATGTGGGCTGCCCAATTTTATCCTTACAAACATGCTCGACAGCTGATAACATCAGGTGGTATGGGTACCATGGGATTTGGTATTCCAGCAGCTATCGGTGCCAAATTAGCTAATCCAGATAAAGCAGTAATTGTCTTTGTTGGTGATGGAGGATTCCAAATGACCAACCAAGAATTGGCTATTTTGAATGGCTATGGCGTACCGATAAAGGTTGTATTGATCAATAACCATTCTCTTGGAATGGTTCGGCAATGGCAGGAATCATTCTATGAAAAACGCCGCAGTCAATCAGTCTTTGATGATGAACCAAATTTCCAATTGTTGGCAGAAGCTTATGGCATCAGTCATTATAGTTTTGACAATCCAGCGACACTGAGCGAAGATATGAAAGTTATTCTAGAAGATAAGCCAATGTTGATTGAAATACATATTTCTAATCAGGAGCATGTTCAACCGATGGTGCAAGCGGGTAAGAGTAATGCGGAAATGTTGGGGGTGAAGTTCAATGCGTAGAATGTTAACAGCTAAATTGCGAAATTCATCTGGTGTTCTTAACCGCTTTACAGGTGTTCTCTCTCGCCGTCAAATCAATATTGAGTCCATATCTGTTGGACCGACAGAGGTAAAAGATGTCTCCCGAGTGACGGTGATAGTGGATGTTGAAAACCTTGACGAAGTCGAACAAATTATTAAGCAATTGAATCGTTTAATTGATGTAGTCCGTGTCCGCGACTTGACCGAAATACCTCACCTAGAGCGCGAAGTGATACTTGTTAAGATTTCAGCTCCACCTACAAAACGAGCAGAAATTTTAGCAATTATTCAGCCATTTAGAGCAAATGTTGTAGATGTAGCACCGCATTCTATTACTATCCAAATGACTGGTGATGGAGATAAGATAGAAGCACTCTTACGGGTGATTCAACCCTATGGAATCAAGAATATTGCACGGACCGGGGCAACTGGTTTCAGCAGAGACTAATGCTCACCGATAATAAACACTATACTTCGTTGACTTGGCTTGATGAACATTCGTTCTATCTTCTCCTTCGTCGCCTAATCTAGCGTTTATTTTCTTTGAGCATCCAAAACTTCAAATAAAATATAGAAAAGAGAAAGAATTATGACAGTAGAAATGCAATATGAAAAAGATGTAACAGTAGCAGCACTTGATGGCAAACGTATCGCGGTTATCGGTTATGGTTCGCAAGGTCATGCACATGCACAAAACTTGCGTGATACAGGCCATGATGTCATCATCGGTGTTCGTGCAGGTAAGTCATTTGACAAAGCAAAAGAAGATGGTTTTGAAACATTTGAAGTTGCAGAAGCAACAAAACAAGCTGATGTCATTATGATTTTGGCTCCAGACGAAATTCAAGCAGATTTGTATGCGAACGAAGTTGCTCCGAACTTGGAAGCTGGAAATGCGCTAGGTTTTGCTCATGGTTTTAATATTCATTTTGAATTTATCAAAGTACCTGCTGATGTCGACGTCTTTATGTGTGCACCGAAAGGTCCAGGTCACTTAGTTCGTCGTACATTTGAGGAAGGCTTTGGTGTGCCAGCGCTTTATGCAGTGTATCAAGATGCTACTGGAAACGCGAAACATATTGCGATGGACTGGGCAAAAGGAGTTGGTTCAGCACGTGTAGGTCTTTTGGAAACGACTTTCAAAGAAGAAACCGAAGAAGACTTGTTTGGTGAACAAGCTGTTCTCTGCGGTGGTTTAACTGCTTTGATGGAAGCAGGGTTTGAAGTATTGACAGAAGCTGGCTATGCACCAGAATTAGCTTACTTTGAAGTATTGCATGAAATGAAACTGATTGTTGACCTTGTTTATGAAGGTGGTTTCAAGAAAATGCGTCAATCTATTTCAAACACTGCTGAGTTTGGGGACTATGTATCAGGTCCGCGAGTGATTACTGATCAAGTGAAAGAAAACATGAAAGCAGTTCTTGCGGATATCCAGTCAGGTAAATTCGCAAATGACTTTGTAAACGACTATAAAGCAGGTCGCCCACGTATGGAAGCATATCGTAAAGAAGCAGAAAATCTTGAAATTGAAAAAGTTGGTGCAGAACTCCGCAAAGCAATGCCATTTGTCGGACGCAACGACGACGACGCCTTCAAGATTTATAACTAGAATAGCCTGCGGATAGGCTATTCTAGCCCTCGCCTAAAAATGAAAGAGCGAGGAAGTCCAGTGGACTGTTTTAGCCCTCGTCCAGAAATTGAAAAGCGAGGCAAGGGAAGGATACTATTTCAACCCTCGCCTGAAAATGAAAGAGCGAGGAAACCTATGGCTATGCAAAAGAGAGACTTGCCTATCGTCAAGCCCTATATCTCCCCTCTGACAGTTTCTCAAACTGTCAGATTCCAATCCTCTGTTTAATTGATAGAACTACAAGAGCTGGCTTGCCTGGCTCTTTTAGTCATTGTTGGAAAGTTGTTTAGAAAATTAAAAGAATGTTTCCAGTATATTTCCGAGAATTAACTCAACATTGTAATGAAAACAAATAAATGAAAAGTAGTTTGTATAGTTGAATGAATTAGTTTCCAGACAAGGAACTGAGGTGCAGGCAATACTAGAGTAGGGCAAGCCGAAAGTGACGGTGTATCAAAGCTAATTCAAGTAACTAGGTCATTTATTGGATGCAATGTCATCCTCTCTATGGCGGTTCATTGATTTGGAAATTAATTTTTGAAGTGATTAAAAAACTGGTATAATAAAAATAGAATATTTAAGTATAAATACTATATTTATTTTTGCATTATTGGTACAATAGATATAAATAGAAAGAAAAAAGTGCATTATGATTTCAGCAAGAGATATTAAGCAAGCGTATTCAGTTCTGAAAGACGTTGTCGTCCGGACTCCATTGGATTTTAACCGCTATTTATCTGAAAGATATGGAGCAAGCATCTATATCAAGAGAGAAAATGAACAGCGGGTTCGCTCGTTTAAAATTCGCGGTGCTTATTATGCCATTTCACAATTGACAGATGCAGACAAAGCGAATGGAGTTGTTTGCGCATCTGCTGGTAACCATGCCCAAGGGATAGCGTATACCTGTAAAGAAATGCAGATTCCGGCAACAATTTTTATGCCAATAACGACACCTCAACAAAAAATTGGACAAGTTAAGTTTTTTGGTGGAGAGTTTGTCGAGATTCGTTTGGTTGGGGATACCTTTGATGAGTCGGCTACAGCGGCGATGAAGTATACTAAGGAAACGGGAAAAACATTTATTGACCCCTTTGATGATCCAAATGTACAAGCAGGCCAAGGTACTGTTGCTTATGAAATTCTTGAGGAAGCTGAAGAGCAGTCTGTGAGTTTTGATCAGCTACTTGTCCCAGTTGGTGGAGGAGGTCTAATTGCTGGGGTCTCTGCCTATCTGAAAGACCAAGCACCTGAGATTAAAATTGTTGGTGTAGAGGCGAGTGGTGCAAGGTCAATGAAGGCTGCTTTTGATAAAGGTCGCCCTGTTAAGTTGGAGCATATTGATAAATTCGCAGATGGTATTGCAGTTCAAAAAGTTGGAAAAACAACTTATGAGGTGGCTCGCAAAAATGTTGATCAACTGATTGCCGTTGACGAGGGTCGGATTTCGGAAACCATTTTGGATCTATATTCAAAATTGGGAATTGTTGCGGAACCTGCTGGCGCAGCAACCATTGCGGCACTTGAAGTTATCAAGGATCAAATAAAGGGTCAAACGATTTGCTGTATCATTTCTGGAGGAAATAATGATATTAACCGTATGCCAGAGATGGAAGAGCGTGCTCTAATTTATGAGGGGATTAAACATTATTTTGTGGTAAATTTTCCTCAAAGACCGGGAGCTCTTCGTGAATTTGTTAACCACATTTTAGGTCCGAATGATGATATTACACGGTTTGAATACATAAAACGTGCGAATAAAGGAACGGGTCCGGTTTTAATTGGGATTGCATTGGGTGATAAGAGGGATTACGCTGAGTTTATTGCACGACTAGAACAATTTGATCCTCAATATATCAATTTGCATGAGAATGATTCGCTTTATAAAATGCTAGTTTAGGAGGCTACTATGTCTACTGGTTCAATTATTTTTATTGTTGTGGTGCTGTTTGTATTATTTATCGCTTTGATTTTGCTCTTTTCAGGTTTGTATGTGGTTAAGCAACAGACTGTCGCTATCATTGAACGATTCGGTAAGTATCAAAAAACATCAACATCTGGGATTAACTTTAAAATTCCATTTGGTATAGATGTGATTGCGGCCCGAATTCAGTTACGGATGCTACAAAGTGAAATTATTGTTGAAACAAAAACACAGGACAATGTTTTTGTGACAATGAATGTAGCAACTCAGTACCGAGTTAATGAGAATAATGTGACGGATGCTTACTATAAACTCATGCATCCAGAGGCACAAATCAAATCGTATATTGAAGATGCCTTACGCTCATCAGTTCCTAAATTGACTTTGGATGAATTGTTTGAAAAGAAAGATGAAATTGCCCTAGAAGTTCAAAGGCAAGTAGCTGAAGAGATGTCAACCTATGGTTATGTTATTGTAAAAACCTTGATTACAAAGGTTGAACCGGATGCAGAAGTGAAACAATCAATGAATGAAATCAACGCAGCTCAGCGCAAACGGGTTGCAGCTCAGGAATTGGCGGAAGCAGATAAAATTAAAATTGTTACTGCTGCAGAGGCAGAAGCTGAAAAAGATCGCCTACATGGTGTGGGGATTGCTCATCAACGTAAAGCCATAGTGGATGGATTAGCAGATTCGATTCGTGAATTGAAGGAATCCAATGTCAGTTTGACGGAAGAACAAATCATGTCGATTCTGTTGACTAACCAATATTTGGACACTTTAAATAATTTTGCACAAGGGGGTAATAATACAATTTTCCTTCCTGGGAATCCAGAAGGAGTTGAGGACATTCGGACTCAGATACTATCCGCTCTGAAAGTGAAGTAATTTTTGGCAAAAGCCGAATGTTTTGCTTGACAAAATGTGCAAGGCTGTATTATACTAAGTTGCACGAATAAAATGGAAAGGGGTTTCTCATGACAAGTTACGAAAAAGTTGCTGCAGTTGTTAACTGGGTACGTGAAAAGAAAATCACTGGCTACCGTATTAGTAAAGAAACTAATGCTCGTGAAATGTCAGTCATCGCTCTTGCACAAGGCCGTGCTAAGATTGATAACATCTCATTTGCAACTGCATTGGGTTTGATTGACTTTTACGATAAAAACCACAAAAAATTTGAAAACTAATCTATGTAGTTTTAAAAAAGAGGTTCCGATGAGGAGCCTCTTTTTTTCCATAAAAAAGATACCAGAGTGACCTGGTATCGTGAATGTGTTCCTATTCAAAAATCTCAATTATTCTAAGAAACGTTTGAGGAATTCTTTGGTACGCTCTTCTTGTGGATTCTCAAAAATTTGTTTTGGACCACCTTCTTCAGCAATAATCCCTTTATCCATGAAAATGACACGATCGGAAACGTCACGCGCAAATTCCATTTCATGAGTTACGATAATCATGGTTAGTCCAGATTTTGCTAGGTCTTTCATCGTTTTGAGAACTTCACCAACCATTTCTGGATCGAGAGCAGAGGTTGGTTCGTCAAATAGAATCAATTCGGGATCAATAGAAAGAGCACGAGCAATAGCAACACGCTGTTTTTGACCGCCAGACAATTGACTTGGCTTAGCTGTCCAGTACTGCTCAGTCATCCCTACCTTGTTAAGGTTTTCCTTAGCAAGGCGTTCAGCTTCTGACCGTTCACGTTTTAGGACGGTTGTTTGAGCTACAATCGCATTTTCTAAGACATTCAAATTGTTAAAGAGGTTAAAGGATTGAAACACCATACCAAGTTTTTCTCGGTAATGAGGTAGGTTATAACCCTTTGCCAAAACATCTTGTCCGTGGTAAAGGATTTGTCCATCAGTTGGTGTTTCTAAGAGATTGATAGAACGTAAGAAAGTAGACTTTCCAGAACCAGAAGAGCCGATGATAGAGATAACTTCGCCCTTTTCAACTGTAATAGAAATATCTTTAAGTACTTGATTTTGTCCGTATGACTTTTTAAGATTTTTAATTTCCAAGATAGTATTATTAGTCATTGAGGACCCCCGTTTGCATTTGATTTGCGCCTGTTGTATACTTATCCATGTCAAAGCTTTTTTCAACTATGCGTAGAATACGTGTTACAGTAAAGGTTAGAATAAAGTAGATAATAGCAATAACAGTAAATGTTTGGAAATATTGATAGGTTTGGGTTGCAACCGTGTTTCCAGAGAAGTATAGTTCTACCACAGAGATTACATTTAAAACAGAAGTATCTTTGATATTGATAACGAACTCATTACCAGTAGCCGGTAAAATGTTACGAACAACTTGAGGGAGTACGATTTTACGCATGGTTTGATTATGGGTAAATCCAAGAGCTGTTGCCGCTTCAAATTGCCCCTTATCAACAGCAAAGATACCACCACGTACAATTTCACTCATGTAAGCACCGGTATTGATAGAAACGATAAAGATAGCCGCTAAGGTACGGTCAAGGTTGAGACCAAAAGCCTGGGCAGTACCATAGTAGATAACCATTGATTGTACAATCATTGGGGTGCCGCGGAACACTTCAATATATACATTGATAATCCAACCTAAGAGTTTCTGTCCAATTGCTAAAACTTTATTAGCTACTTTTGGTGCGGTACGGAATACACCGATGAGAAGACCAATAATTGTACCTATAATTGTACCAAGTATTGAGATTAGTAGGGTCATTCCTGTTCCGCGTAATAACTGTTGCCAGTTGTTAACAATAATTTTCCAAACTTGAGAAAAGAAATTTGGATTTTCAGCTGACGCTTCTTCAACAGGTTGGTTTTCAATCATGTTATCCATGAGTGCGATTTGATCATCTTCAGAAAAAGCTGCTAACACTTCGTTTACTTGTGTGATACGAGTATCATCTTTTCTCATACCAACTGCAATCGTAACGTCTTCGGCATTTGTTTCAAAGCCATCTGTCAATTCAACCATTTTGAAAGCTTTGTTAGCAGCCTCAGCGGTACGTCCTTCTGGTCGCTCAGAAACATAGGCATCAATCACACCAGCTTCAAGTGCTTGGCGAATTTGGGAGAAATCGCCCATCGCAGTTTGTTTATCAGCCCCTTCAATTTGATCAATCAAATCATAAAGATAGACACCCTGCTGAGCTGTAATTTTGGCACCAGCAAAATCTGATAAGCTAGTTGCATCTGCATATTGACTATCTGAACGGACAACAAGGGTTGGTATAGAAGTATAATAGCTATCTGAGAAGGCAATTTCTTTTTTTCGCTCTTCAGTTGGACTCATACCAGCGATAATCATGTCAATTTTTCCAGATGTTAAGGCAGGAACCAAGCCTTCCCATTTGGTTTTGACAACAAGCAATTCTTTATTCATCGATTCAGCAATTTTTTTCGCTACTTGGACATCGTATCCGTTGGCAAATTGATTGGTTCCTTCGATTGGAACTGCACCGTTGCTATCATCTTCCTGTGTCCAGTTAAAAGGAGCATAGGCAGCTTCCATTCCGACACGAAGGTATTCATCTGCTTTTACTCCAGTTGTTATCGAAAAAACAGCTAATAAGCTTAGCAGGAGTATACTAATTTTATGTTTCATAAAATCTCCTTAGTAAAATGTATTATACTATTGTATAAAAAATTCTGAAAAATTTCAATATGCTTGTTTTTTTTATTCACTCAAATTGTATGAAAAATTCGTATGAAAATGTTTGAAAATAGCAAATTTGAATACTTATCTGATACTGACTCAGCTGGCTGTGAGAGATAGTTTTTTACAAAATTTTTACTGAGTGCATGATAATTTTTAATTGGGGATATTTATTTTTGTGGTATAATAAGTAGAATTTATCTTAAGGAGTTATCATGATAATAGAGATTTTGAAAGCCATCTTTTTGGGTATTATTGAGGGGATAACTGAGTGGTTGCCAGTTTCATCTACTGGCCATTTGATATTAGTGCAAGAATTTATTCAATTAAAACAAAGTGCTGGTTTTATTGAGATGTTTAATATTGTGATCCAATTGGGAGCAATACTAGCGGTTATTACAATTTACTTCCAAAGACTTAATCCATTTCAACCTGGAAAAACGCAGAAAGAAATTCGTTTAACTTGGCAATTGTGGGCAAAGGTAGTACTTGCTTGTATTCCGTCCATTATCATTGCAGTTCCCTTAGATAATTGGTTTGAAGCGCATTTCAATTTTATGGTGCCGATTGCGATTGCTCTGATTGTTTATGGTATTGCCTTTATTTGGATTGAGAAACGTAACAAAGATGTTGAGCCACAAGTGACGAATTTGGCAAAAATGTCCTATAAAACAGCTTTACTGATTGGATGTTTTCAAGTCTTAAGTATTGTACCGGGTACAAGTAGGTCTGGTGCAACTATTCTGGGCGCAATTATTCTTGGGACAAGTCGTTCTGTTGCCACGGACTTTACTTTCTTTTTGGGAATTCCAACGATGTTTGGCTACAGTGGATTAAAAGCTGTAAAATACTTTTTAGATGGTAATAGTTTGTCACTTGAACAAGTTGTGATATTATTGGTAGCTAGTGTGACTGCTTACATAGTTTCAGTAGTTGTCATTCGAATGTTGACAGATTTCGTGAAAAAACATGATTTTACAGTCTTTGGTTACTACCGGATTGTTTTGGGGGCTATCTTACTGATTTATTCATTTTTCACATTCATTTTATAAGATAATTTAGTTGTTAAATCGGCAAAAAAGTCTAGATTGTAGTTCTAGGCTTTTCTTGTGCCGTTTTCCTATAGTTGAGGCAGAAAGTTTAGAAACTTGCTTTTTTTTTGTTTTTCGAGAGGCATTTTAGTATAATGGGAAGAGATTTGTATGAGAATTAATATTATCTAGGCTAGAAGTATCGTACTAGATGAATGAGGTAGTTATGAAAGTAAAACAAATAAGTGATTCGACTCTAAAAATCACTATCCAATTAGAAGATTTAGAGGAGCGCGGGATGGAAATTGCGGATTTCCTTATCCCTCAAGAAAAGACGGAAGAGTTTTTTTATACAGTATTGGATGAATTGGATTTGCCAATGACTTTCCGAGAAAGTGGAATGCTTAGTTTTAGAGTTACTCCAAAACCGGATAAAGTGGATATTTTTGTCACAAAATCTGAAATGGATCAAAGTTTAAATTTTGATGAATTTACAGATTTATCGGAATTAGGCGATGTATCAAGAATGACTCCAGATGAATTGCTGAAAAGTTTGGAACGTACAGTTCGTGAACGAAGCACGCATGACTCAAAAGCAGTTCGTCAATTAGAAGATGCTGAAAAAGAAGATAGTGATGAATATCAAGAACCGTATATTTACTATATCTTAGAATTTCCTGCTTTGATTGATGCGGTAAATTTTGTTCAAACAGTGGATTATCCAGTTGAAGAATCTGAGCTCTACAAGGTGGAACAAACCTATTATATGACAGTATTGATTAATGTTGCAGAGCGTTCAAAGCAGTATCCGGAGTATATTCTATCTCGCATGCTTGAATTTACAAACGATACCAAATTGACACGACCATTTCTTCAAGAGCACGGAATCTTGATGTTGGGAAATGGGGCCATTGATGAGTTGAAAAAGGTGCAAACGGTATGATTCCATTTGCGCTTAAGTATGTTATGGTCTTAATAGCGACAATCTTCATGGCTGTTGTGCTTACTCCCTTGGTTCGTTTCTTGGCATTACGAATTGGAGCTGTCGATAACCCGAATGCAAGACGAATCAACAAAGTTCCAATGCCATCGGCTGGTGGTCTAGCAATATTTATTTCTTTTGCAATATCCAGTTTGGTGTTCTTGCCCCTTATTGTTACACGCGTTCACTTTTTTAGCACCTATTTTGAATATGTATTTCCTATCGTGGTTGCGGGTGCTGTGATTATCCTGACGGGATTAATTGATGATGTCAGGGAACTAGCGCCGCTACCTAAAATTTTAGGTATCTTATTTGCTGCTCTTATCATTTGGTTTTTCACAGATTTTCATTTTGATAGTTTTAAAATTCCATTTGGGGGACCGTTACTCGTGTTCCCAACTTGGCTAGCATTTTGTTTAACTGTTTTATGGATTGTTGCGATTACAAATGCAATTAATCTGATAGATGGGCTGGATGGTTTGGTTGCAGGGGTATCCATTATTTCCCTCTTAACGATGGGGATAGTATCCTATTTCTTTTTGTATGATAGTAATATTTTCTTAAGTTTGACGATTTTTGTTTTGGTTGCGGCGATTGCAGGCTTTCTCCCCTATAATTACCATCCGGCTATTATTTATCTGGGAGACACAGGTGCGCTTTTTATTGGATTTATGATTGGCGTCTTCTCCTTGCAGGGATTAAAAAACTCAACAGCGGTTGCGGTTGTAACACCAATTATTATACTTGGAGTTCCAATCACTGATACTGTGGTGGCAATTATTCGTCGAAAATTGTCTGGACAAAAGATTTATGAAGCTGACCGGATGCATTTGCATCACCGATTACTCTCACTAGGGCTGACGCATCGTGGAACTGTGTTAGTCATTTATGCGATTTCATTTATATTTTCCTTAACGTCCTTGCTTTTGAATATTTCCAGTCAAGCAGGGGGAGTCTTGTTGGTGGTTTCACTTGCCTTGGGCGTGGAAATTTTGTGTGAATTGATTGGAATTTTTGGTGAAAATAGGACACCTGTCCTAAATCTATTGCGTTTTATTGGAAACAGTTCATATCGGCAAGAAATGATTGCAAAGAGAAAAACAAAACGTTCAGATTCGCAGGATACTAAGGAAAAGAATTAATCTTCTGAAGACAAAGAAAGAGCCCTTTGGCTCTTTTTTTGATATAATGTAAAAGATATGATTTATTAAAATTGTCAGAAAAGACTATAAAAATAAATCCATGCCCGATAAAAACACAATGTAAAAATACGTATAGTTTTTAACGAGGATAAACAATATAAGGAGTGTAGTATGTCAGTATTAGAAATCAAAGACCTTCATGTGGAAATTGAAGGCAAAGAAATCCTAAAAGGTGTGAATTTAACCTTGAAAACAGGTGAAATTGCAGCTATCATGGGACCTAACGGAACAGGAAAATCCACCCTTTCAGCAGCGATTATGGGTAATCCAAGCTATGAAGTTACCCAAGGTGAGATTCTTTTTGATGGTGTAAACATTTTGGAATTAGAAGTTGATGAACGTGCCCGTATGGGACTCTTCTTGGCTATGCAATACCCATCAGAAATTCCAGGCATCACTAATGCAGAGTTCCTCCGAGCAGCTATGAATGCTGGTAAGGAAGATGAGGACAAGATTTCAGTTCGTGATTTCATCACTAAGCTGGATGAAAAAATGGAACTTTTAAACATGAAAGAAGAAATGGCAGAGCGTTACCTCAATGAAGGTTTCTCAGGTGGTGAAAAGAAACGTAACGAAATTTTGCAATTGCTTATGTTGGAACCGACTTTTGCACTTCTTGATGAGATTGACTCAGGGTTGGATATTGATGCGCTTAAAGTGGTTTCAAAAGGAATCAATGCTATGCGTGGCCAAGGCTTTGGTGCAATGATCATTACCCACTACCAACGATTGTTGAACTACATTACACCTGACGTTGTTCATGTCATGATGGAAGGACGTGTTGTTCTTTCAGGCGGACCAGAATTGGCACAACGTTTGGAAAATGAAGGTTACGTACAAGTAGCTGCCGAACTTGGCATTGACTACAAAGAAGATGACATTTAGGTCTTTGGAGGGATATATGACCAAAGATAGAATTCAAGAATTTTCATTAGAACAGGCAGAGCCAGTTTGGTTGACAGATCTCCGTCTCAAGGCCTTTGAAAAAGTATCCGAACTAGACTTGCCAGTTGTTGAGCGCGTTAAATTTCACCGTTGGAATTTAGGAAATGGACGTTTGGAAACCAATGATGCAATTGGTTCAGTTCCAGATTTTACAGAGCTTGGTGATAATCCAAAATTGGTGCAAGTTGGCAGTCAAACTGTTTTAGAGCAGTTACCGATGGATTTGGTGGAACAGGGCGTCGTCTTTACAGATTTTGCATCTGCCATGGATGTGATTCCAGATGTCATTGAGAAATACTTAGGTGCAGCTGCTGCCTATGATGAACACAAACTTTCAGCTTACAATACAGCCTATTTTAATGCAACTGCAATACTCTATGTTCCAGACCATGTTGAAATTGAGCAACCTGTTGAAGCTTTATTCTACCAAGACAGCACCAGTCCGGTTGCCTTTAACAAGCGGGTTTTAATCATTGCTGGGAAAAATGCCAAGCTCAATTATTTAGAACGTTTTGAAAGTTTGGGCGATGGAAATGTGGCTAGTTCCGCCAACATTGTTGTTGAAATCATTGCACAAGCGGGGAGTCAAATTAAATTTGCTGCGATTGATCGCTTAGGAAAGCATTTAGATACCTATATCGCACGTCGCGGTTTACTTGGTAATGATGCAAGTATTGATTGGGCAATCGGCTTAATGAACCAAGGAAATGTCGTCGCCGATTTTGATAGTGACTTAAAAGGAAATGGAAGTCATACGAACCTCAAAGTGGTAGCTTTATCATCTGGTCGTCAAGTGCAAGGTGTGGATACACGGGTAACCAACTATGGCCATAATTCGGTGGGGCATATTCTTCAACATGGTGTTATTTTAGAGAGTGGAACGTTAACCTTTAATGGGATTGGCCACATTATTCGTGGTGCCAAAGGTGCTGATGCTCAACAAGAAAGCCGTGTGTTGATGTTGTCGGATAAGGCGCGATCAGATGCTAATCCAATACTCCTTATTGATGAGAATGAAGTAACTGCGGGTCACGCGGCCTCCATTGGTCAGGTTGATCCAGAGGACATGTATTATCTCATGAGTCGCGGTTTGGATCGTGCAACAGCGGAGCGTTTAGTTGTTCGTGGTTTCCTTGGGTCTGTTATTACAGAAATTCCGGTGAAGGAAGTTCGTGATGAACTAGTCGCAGTAATTGATGAAATATTAACAAAGAGATAAGTTTATGAACGAATTGAATAGTATTAGCAAGGATTTTCCAATTTTAGACCAGTTTGTCAATGATGAGCCCTTAGTTTATTTGGATAATGCTGCGACCACCCAAAAACCTCAGCAGGTTCTAGACGTACTTGCTGACTACTATCAACAGGATAATGCCAATGTTCACCGAGGGGTGCATACCCTTTCAGAGCGGGCAACAGCTCGGTATGAAGCTGCTCGTCAAACGGTTGCAGATTTTATTCATGCAAAATCAAGCAAGGAAATTCTCTTTACTCGCGGAACAACAACGAGTTTAAACTGGGTTGCTCAGTTTGCTAGAGAAATCCTACAGCCAGACGATGAGGTAATTATTTCCGTCCAGGAGCATCATTCAAATATCATTCCTTGGCAACAAGCCTGTCAACAAACCGGTGCACATCTCCGATATGTTTATCTACGAGATGGTGAAATTGATGTAGAACACTTGAAATCACTTTTGTCTTCTAAAACTAAGTTTGTCTCCATTGCCCATATTTCCAATGTTTTGGGGGCAATTGCACCCATTAAGCAAATTGCAACTTTGGTACACGAAGTAGGAGCTTATGTGGTAGTGGATGGAGCACAATCAGCTCCACACATAGCTATTGATGTTCATGATTTAGATGTTGATTTCTTTGCTTTTTCAGGCCACAAGATGTTAGGGCCAACAGGAATAGGGGTACTTTATGGTAAGGAAGAGATTTTGAACCAGATGTCTCCTGTTGAATTTGGTGGTGAGATGATTGACTTTGTCTATGAGCAATCAGCTACGTGGAAAGAATTACCATGGAAGTTTGAGGCAGGAACTCCGAATATAGCAGGTGCGATTGGTCTTGCAGCAGCGATTGATTATTTGAATCAAATTGGTATGAATAGAGTTCGTGAGCATGAAGAAGAACTCATTACCTATCTTTGGCCGAAACTAAAGGCCATTCCTGGTTTAACAATATATGGAAGTCAGGATGTAGCCAAAAGAACTGGACTTGTTGCCTTTAACTTAGATCATCTACATCCTCACGATGTAGCTACGGCTCTGGATTATGAAGGAGTTGCCGTAAGAGCAGGACACCATTGTGCTCAGCCTCTCCTCAAGTATTTGCAGGTACCTGCTACAGTTCGAGCAAGTTTCTACATATACAATACAAAGGCTGATTGCGACAAGTTGGTCGAGGCTTTGATAAAGACGAAGGAGTTTTTCAATGGCCCTATCTAGATTAGATTCTCTTTATATGGCAGTTGTTTCAGAACACTCTAAGTCGCCTCATCACCATGGAAGTTTGGACGGAGTGGAAAAGCTAGAACTTCACAATCCAACCTGTGGAGATGTGATCGAATTGTCTGTCAAAGTTGAAGATGGTGTTATAACAGACATTGCGTTTGATGGAGAAGGGTGCACTATTTCAACTGCATCGGCTTCAATGATGACGGATGCCGTTATTGGAAAAGAAAAGATACACGTGCAAGAATTAGCAGAAGTCTTTTCACAAATGGTCCAAGGTCAAAAAGATGAACGCCAAAAGGAACTGCAAGATGCCTCATTATTAGCTGGTGTCGCAAAATTCCCTCAACGCATCAAATGTGCTACTTTACCATGGAATGCCCTGGAGAAAGCACTGGAACGTAGTGAGAGTGCTGACTGAAGGGGGACTGCGACATGAGCGATTTTGGTCGATAATACCAAAATCAGCGAATTAGCTCCAAAGGTTTGGGGAACCTTTGGAAGTTGGAAATGAAGCGAACGTAGTTCGTGTCATTGATAGAACCTAACATTCTCTTTGCGAAACATGGATTCAAATAGCAAGTCCCAACCAAGTTTAGTGTCTTGAAGAAAGCACTGGAACGCAGTGAGAGTGCTGACTGAAAAACAATAAAATAACAAAAACGAAAATCATACAGAAAGGATTGTTCAGTTTCTGATTGGAAATGAAATTGAACTCGCCCTAAGAGCTCATGAAAAAAGATAAATCTCCTCGTGTGTTTGCACACGAAATCGATTCTCTATTTTTCATTTGCTTTCTTAACGGGCTTAGTATCTTAAATTATGTCAGAAGAAAGAATTGAACCAACCCCGATTGATCTTGGGGAATACAAATTTGGATTCCATGATGAAAACGTGGAACTGGTGGCTTCGACTGGTAAGGGGTTGAACGAAGAAGTCATTCGTGAAATGTCCCGTATCAAAGACGAGCCTGAATGGATGTTGAAATTCCGTTTGAAATCCTATGAAACCTTCAAGAAAATGCCTATGCAGACTTGGGGAGCCGATTTATCCGAACTAGATTTTGATGATATTGTTTACTATCAAAAACCGTCGGATAAGCCAGCACGTAGCTGGGATGATGTGCCAGACAAAATCAAGGAAACCTTTGAACGCATTGGTATTCCAGAAGCTGAGCGTACTTACCTGGCAGGTGCTTCTGCCCAGTACGAATCAGAAGTAGTCTACCACAACATGAAGGAAGAGTACGACAAGCACGGCATTATCTTTACAGATACAGATACAGCGCTTAAGGAACACCCTGAACTCTTCAAAAAATACTTTGGAAAACTCGTTCCACCGTCAGACAATAAACTAGCCGCCCTCAACTCAGCGGTTTGGTCAGGCGGGACCTTCATCTATGTACCAAAAGGCGTTAAGTTAGATATTCCGCTCCAAACCTACTTCCGTATTAACAATGAAGGAACAGGTCAGTTTGAACGTACCCTCATCATAGTAGATGAAGGTGCAAGCGTTCACTACGTAGAAGGCTGTACCGCTCCGACTTACTCAACGGCCAGCCTCCACGCTGCCATTGTGGAAATCATTGCCCATGAAGGTGCCTATATGCGGTACACGACCATTCAAAACTGGTCTGACAACGTTTATAATTTGGTAACCAAGCGTGCCCGTGCCGAAAAAAATGCCACAGTTGAGTGGATTGACGGTAACCTTGGTGCCAAGACGACCATGAAATACCCTGCGGTATACTTGGAAGGTGAAGGTGCCCGTGGAACTATGCTGTCAATAGCTTTTGCCAATAAAGGACAAGTCCAAGATACAGGTGCTAAGATGATTCACAATGCACCACGGACTTCATCTTCTATCGTATCTAAATCTATTGCCCGTGGCGGTGGGGAAGTGAATTATCGTGGTCAAGTAACATTTGCTAAAAATTCAGCCAAGTCGATTAGCCACATTGAATGTGATACCATTATTATGGATGGAATTTCTAAATCAGATACAATCCCATTCAATGAAATTCACAACTCGCAGGTGGCCCTCGAACACGAAGCCAAAGTATCAAAAATCTCAGAAGAACAGCTTTACTACCTCATGAGCCGAGGTCTATCCGAATCCGAAGCCACAGAGATGATTGTCATGGGCTTTGTCGAACCATTCACCAAAGAACTCCCAATGGAATACGCAGTTGAACTCAACAGATTGATTGCCTATGAGATGGAGGGGTCGGTTGGTTAGATTTTTGGCAATTTAGCAAACATGAGTTTGCTAAAAGCCAAAAAATCTCCAACCGAGGTTGGAGATAAGGAGCGACGGAAGTCGCTCTTCTTTGTAATTCAGATAACCTTGTGACTCAAATAGCTTTAAAGCTGTTCAAGCCCGTCAAACTCCCCACTGAAGTAGGAGATGAGGAGCGACTGCAGTCGCTCTTCTTTATAAATTGACGAATGGAATTGTTACCTTCCACGCTCGTCGTTTTCTGTAAGAAAACGATATGTAGCTAGGAGTTTCGTAGAAACTCTCTCCAACCGAGGTGGGAGATAGGGAGCGATGGAAATCGCTCTTCTCTATAAATAACATAGTCTGGGAGACTATTTTATCCTACTGACGTCGCTTCCTGTAAGGAAGCGATATGTAATAAGGAGTACCGCAGGAACTCCCGCCAAGGAAGTAGGAAATAAGGAGCGACGGGAGTCGCTCATAATAAAAAAACGCATAAAATCACCTGTTCCTATGAAAGAACGATGGTTTATGCGTTTTTTATATGAATTATTTCAAAGTATGTTGAAAAATGAGCATCCCCATTTTAAAATGATTATAATTTTTCATTGACATATCTCACAAATTGATTCCACCAAGAGACTGGCCAAGGAGCTGTCTTTATTGTAGTTGGTATTGCCATATCAATTTGGGCTATGTTGTCAAGATAGCCTACACCTATTAAATCGTTATCAACAATTTTTAGTTGCCCCACAACAGTTCCAGACGTGATAGGTGCATCAAATTCAATCTGATTAGAGGTGAAAGTGGCAGTAACAGGTTGTTCAGAGGTATTCTTTTGAATAGCAAGTAAGTCGGCGGTTGCAACGGCAGGACTGGATGCTTTAGTACCATTGAATAGTTTAACAGAGCTATTCTCAAAAGCTTCCCCTTTTTTTACGAGAGTAATAGCTGAGTAATTATTATAGACATAATTCATCAGGTTATTTGTTTCTACAAAGCGATTATCTGAATTTGTCAACCCATCAGTAGCATTTAGTACCACTGTAATAATTCTCATATTGGCTTGAGTTGTCGTGGCTACAAAACTTGATCCAGCTGAATTAGAAGTACCAGTTTTCAAACCATCAACACCACCACGAGCGTGAGTCCCCTCGCTAAGCATTTGATTTGTACTATAGTAGGTATATCCACCAAAATCGTAGGCATTCAATGAAGTGATATTTAAGACTTGGGGATAGTCCAGAATTAGACGTCTTGCAATAATTGCTACGTCTAAAGCTGAAAATTGATTGGAGTCATCAGGTTTTGAACCAGGGTAGATATTCTCCCCTAAGTCAGAATTGTCAAGACCAGAAGTATTGACTATCGTTGCATCAGTGATTCCCCATTCGGCAACTTTGGCTTTCATTTTATCAACAAACGCAGCTTCGCTACCAGCAATTTTCTCAGCTAAAGCAATAATCGCACTATTAGAAGAAGTAATCAGAGATGCATTCAGCAAATCGCTGACAGAATAAGAGCGGGCATCAAGGTTTACATTGCTCAATTCTGTATTGGCAGTTAAGCTATATGGATAGTCTGATATATCCACCATAGTATCTAATTGAATTTCTCCTTTTTCTAAAGCCTCATAAACCAAGTAAACACTCAGCAACTTACTGATGGAAGCAATACTAGCAGGTGTTTGGGCATCTTGTTCATATAAAACCTTGCCTGTTGAAACTTCTACTGCAATAGCATGTTTGGCAGCAACTGAAAAATCCTCAGCAAGTACAGGGGTGATGCCTAGAAAAAGAGTGAACATTGTTAGCAGTGTTAAAAATATTTTACGCATTATGAATCCTTTAACCTCATTTCTTTACCATTATATCACAAGAATTGTGAGATAAAATCTGAAAATATATAGAAAAAGATTAGAAAATACTGAAAACTCTGTTTTTTGTAAAATTTTCAAAAAAAATACTTTCTTTTTAGTGAAAAAAATGGTACTATATTCTGTATAATAATAGGCGTAAGCTTATTAAATAATACAAAATGGAGTGTGTATATGAAACGAAATAAATTGTTTGCATTAGCAGGAATTACTCTGCTGTCAGCCTCGTTCTTGGTTGCATGTGGTTCCAATTCTAACTCAAATTCTGAAACTAGTACAACTTATTCGTATGTTTATACTGAAGATCCAACTTCTTTAGATTACATTGCTTATAACCGTGCGCAAGTTTCTGATATTGTTACTAATATGGTGGATGGTTTGTTAGAGAATGACAAGTACGGTAACTTAATCCCCTCTCTTGCTGAAGATTGGAAGGTTTCAAAAGATGGTTTAACATATACTTATACCCTTCGTGAGGGCGTAAAATGGTATACATCTGAAGGTGAAGAATATGCTGACGTGACAGCAAATGACTTTGTAACAGCTATTAAACATGCTGTGGATACACAGTCTGAAGGTTTATATATTATCCAAGATTCAATTGCTGGTTTAGATGACTATGTTAACGGTAAAACAAGTGACTTTGAAACTGTTGGTGTTAAGGCTTTAGATGACCGTACTGTTCAGTATACTTTGAGCCATCCAGAACCATATTGGAACTCAAAGTTAACCATGTCAATCATGTTGCCTGTAAATGCGGAATTCTTAGAATCAAAAGGTGAAGACTTTGGTAAAGTAGAGCCAGGTGGAATTCTTTACAATGGTGCATACTTTATTAGTGCAATGACATCTAAATCTTCACTTGAATATACAAAGAATGAAAACTACTGGGATGCCGACAATGTTAAAATTGAGAATGTTAAGTTAACATATTATGATGGGCAAGATCCAGAATCTTTGGTAAGGGGCTTCACGGATGGAATCTATTCTAATGCTCGAGTATATCCAAATTCGTCTAGCTATTCATCTGTTAAAGAACAATATGCTGATAACATCACTTATAGCCTTCAAGATGCGGTAGTATATTTCACTACTTTGAACTTAAATCGTTCAAACTATGGTCATACTGCAAAAACAACAGATGTTCAGAAAGAATCAGCTAGAAAAGCATTATTAAATAAAGATTTTCGTCAAGCCTTAACTTTCGCATTTAACCGCCAAGATTACTTAGCACAATCAGTTGGTGAGGACGCTGCAGATAAGCCATTACGCAATTTGGTGGTTCCTCCTACTTTTGTAAGTGCAGGCGAAAAATCATTTGGTGATTTAGTAAGTGAAAAAGTAATCTCTTACGGAGATGAGTGGGCAGATGTAGATTTCTCTGATGCTCAAAATGGGCTTTACAACGTTGATAAGGCAAAAGTTGAATTTGAAAAAGCAAAACAAACACTTTCTGCTGAAGGAGTTGAATTCCCTATTCACTTAGATATGCCAGTTAACCAAAGTAGTGAGGTTAGTACACAACAAGCTGCTTCATTGAAACAGTCTGTTGAAGAAGCATTAGGCACTGAAAATATTGTAATTGATCTTCAGATGATGGATACAGATACGTTTACAAACGCAGCTTTCTACACTGAAACACCCGATCAAAATGATTATGACATTACATACAGTGGATGGGGTCCTGACTACCAAGATCCGTCTACCTACCTTGATATATTAGAAACAACATCTGGTGCGATGACTAGCAAGTTGGGTGTTGATTCTAGTACGACTGATGTGATTAAAACAGTTGGGCTAGACAAATACGACGCGCTTCTTAAAGAAGCTTCTGATGAAAAACTTGATGTTGTAAAACGATATGAAAAATATGCCGAAGCTCAAGCTTGGTTAACTGATAGCGCGATTGTAATCCCGTATATGTCATTAGGCGGTACTCCTAGTGTATCTAAGGTTATTCCTTACACAGCATCTGTGTCTGATGTTGGTATCAAAAACGTTGGCTCATCCTTCTACAAATATATGGAAGTGGGCACTGAAGTAAACAAGGCAGAAGATGTTTACGCTAAGCGTGAAAAATGGTTAAAAGAAAAAGCTGAGTCAAATGCTAAAGCTCAAGAAGAACTTGCTAACCATGTAGAATAATAAAGAACTTTTTCAAGGGGACTTTCTCTACTGTGTTTGGAGAAGGTTCTTTTGAAATTTGGAGAGGAAAAAACTAAATGAAAAAGTATGTTTTCAAACGTGTCCTACGTTCGTTATTCTCTCTTTTTATGGTTACCACTTTGATTTATTCAATCATTTATACAATGGTTCCTAGAAAGAAAATTTTTGAAAAGGATGCGACATACACTAAAATGGCTAAGGATCCGGACAGTAAGACTGACTATGTCAATACTGTCTATGAGAAAATGGGCTATATTGAATATCTAAATCCTAAAGAGTTACAAGAAGCTGCTGTTGAGGTTGATAGTAGTGTGACTGTAGAACCTACAGATACTAATAAAAAAATATACGAAGAGTATGTCGTCGAGCTAGGAAAAAACTGGGTACTTCATCAATTTGAGGGAAGCCAGTCTTTTTATGCGACTCGAGAAATACCGATTTATGAGCGAGTAATTGATTTCTATGGAAATATGTTCGAGTTTGATCATGTCAATAAGGTTCAAGACCCGGAAAATCCTGATTTAGAACGTTACATTCGCTTTGAAAATGATCCTGCAATTGGTTGGTCACTTGTGGGTTCTGGGACTGAACATAAGTATCTGCTTTACTTTAACTCACAATTTCCATTTATTCATCAAAATTTTGTCAATCTAAACCTAGGTGTATCCTATCCAACATATGCAAATGTTGAAGTACTTGACGTTTTAACAAATGGTCAGGGGAAAACAAACTCAACAGATGTGACTTTCCCAACTGGTGAAGTAAAGAAATCGTCTATTGATATCTATAGCAGAACCTATAAGTCACCGAGTGTTGCAGATGCCAAGGATAAAGCAAATTTTGGAGATGATCCATATACTGCAACAAAGAGTCGGTATAAAGATCCATCTATGATAGTCAACTCTTCAATAATTGGGCTAATTAGTGTATTTATAACATATATATTTGGTATTCCATTGGGAATAATTATGGCAAGATTTAAAAATAGAGGTTTTGATGTTGTCACAACAGCGATTTTTAGTTTTCTAATGGCACTTCCTAGTATTGCATTCATTTATATATTCAGATTTGCTTTTGGTCAGATTTTTAATCTACCTGATACTTTTCCAGTCCTTGGTGCTTCTGATCCGAGGTCATACCTATTTCCTGCTGTTTTATTAGGATTATTAAGTACACCTTGGACAGCAATTTGGATACGTCGTTACTTTATTGATTTACAAAATAGTGATTATGTGCGTTTTGCAAGAGCGAAAGGATTATCTGAATCTGAAATTTCACGAACACATATTTTTAGAAATGCGATGGTCCCAGTTATTCATAGTGTACCAGCAGCGATTGTTGGTGTAATTGTTGGGGCAACATTTACTGAATCAGTATTTGCATTTCCTGGGATGGGTAAAATGTTGATTGATTCAATTAACGTTAGCAATAATAACATGGTAGTTGCATTATCATTTATATTTGCAGGTATCAATATTTTTGCGCTATTATTGGGTGATTTATTAATGACTTTAGTTGATCCACGAATAAAACTTGATGTGAAAGGGGGCAAATGATGTCAACAATTGATAAAAGTAAATTTCAATTTGTAAAACGTGATGATTTTGCCTCGGAGGTAATTGATACACCTGCCTACTCATATTGGAATTCTGTATTTCGACAGTTTCTAAAGAAAAAATCAACCATTGTAATGTTAATTATTTTGGTAGCCATCGTCCTTATGAGTTTTATTTATCCCATTTTTGCAAATTATGATTTCAATGATGTAAGTAAAATTAATGATTTCAGCGCTCGTTATAATTGGCCAAATGCCGAGTATTGGTTCGGAACTGATGCAAATGGACAGTCTCTATTTGATGGGGTTTGGTATGGAGCAAGAAATTCAATTTTGATTGCACTTATTGCGACTGTTATTAACCTTGTCGTAGGTGTCATCCTTGGGGGAATCTGGGGTGTATCAAAGACTTTTGATAAAATAATGATGGAAATTTACAATGTCATATCAAATATTCCATCACTAATGATTTTCATTGTAATGTCATATGCTCTTGGAGCTGGCTTCTGGAATTTGATATTAGCATTTTGTTTAACAGGATGGATTGGTGTAGCGTTTTCAATCCGAATCCAGATTATGAGATATCGGGATTTGGAATATAATTTGGCTAGTCGCACGCTCGGTACTCCAACTTTTAAATTAGTAGTAAAAAACCTATTGCCACAATTGGTATCTGTGATAGTAACACAAGCCTCACAAAGTTTACCAAGCTATATTTCAATGGAGGCCTTCCTTTCATACTTTGGAATAGGGCTCCCTGTGACAACACCAAGTTTAGGTCGACTGCTTTCTAAATATGCTCAAAATGTGACTACCAATGCATACTTGTTTTGGATTCCTTTGACAGCGTTAATCTTAGTTTCGCTATCACTCTTCATTGTTGGACAAAATTTGTCTGATGCAAGTGACCCACGTACACATAGATAAGGAGAAAATATGGCAGAAAAAAACAATGTAATATTATCCGCAAAAGATGTGGTCGTGGAATTTGAAGTTCGTGACCGTGTTTTGACAGCTATACGTAATGTCTCTATAGATTTAATCGAGGGAGAGGTTCTCGCAATTGTAGGGGAGTCTGGTTCTGGAAAGTCAGTTTTGACAAAAACTTTCACAGGGATGCTGGAAGAGAATGGTCGAATTGCTTCAGGAAGTATTATTTATCGTGGAGAAGAATTAACTGATATAAAAAAACATGAAGAATGGGAAAAAATACGTGGTGCAAAAATTGCAACTATTTTCCAGGATCCAATGACAAGTCTTAATCCTTTGGTTACAATTGGCCGCCAAATTACCGAAGTTATCATTAAACATCAAGGAAAATCAATTTCTGAGGCAAAAGAACTTGCGGTTAATTATATGGAACGAGTGGGTATTCCAGATGCAAAAAAACGTTTCAATGAATACCCGTTTCAATATTCAGGTGGTATGCGACAAAGAATTGTTATTGCAATTGCCTTAGCATGCCGTCCAGATGTATTAATTTGTGATGAACCAACAACAGCATTAGATGTAACAATACAAGCTCAAATTTTAGACTTATTAAAAGAATTACAAAAAGAATACAATTTTACAACAATTTTCATCACGCATGATTTGGGTGTTGTTGCAAGCATCGCTGACAAAGTTGCTGTTATGTATGCTGGCGAAGTTATTGAATTTGGAACCGTAGAAGACATCTTTTATGACCCTAGACATCCATATACATGGAGTCTACTTTCAAGTCTTCCTCAGTTAGCCAATTCTAATGGAGAACTCTTTTCAATTCCAGGAACACCTCCTTCACTTTTCACTCCGGTCTTAGGAGATGCATTTGCACCTCGTTCTGAATTCGCGATGCAGGTTGATTTTGAAGAATCTCCACCTATTTTTCAAGTTACAGAAAATCATTGGGCTAAAACTTGGTTATTACACCCTGAAGCTCCTAAAGCGACCAAACCAGAAGTGATTCAGGATTTACATTCAAAAATTAAATCTAAGATGTCAGTAGAAGATATTAAATAGGAGGAAGAAATGACTGAAAAATTAGTTGAAATCAAAGATTTAGAAATTTCTTTCGGTGAAGGGCGCAAAAAATTTGTAGCTGTCAAAAATGCTAATTTCTTTATTAATCGTGGAGAAACATTCTCCTTAGTTGGAGAATCGGGGTCTGGTAAGACAACGATTGGTCGTGCGATAATTGGACTAAATGAAACAAGTGGTGGAGATATTCTTTATAATGGAGAGAAAATAAATGGGAAAATTTCTCATGAGAAGTCTCGAGAATTAATTAAGAAAATTCAAATGATTTTTCAAGATCCAGCTGCGAGTTTGAATGAACGTGCAACAGTAGACTATATTATCTCTGAGGGCTTGTACAATTTTAAATTGTTTAAGAATGAAGAAGAGCGGCAAGCAAAAGTTCGGTCAATGATGACTGAAGTGGGGCTACTTCCGGAACACTTAACACGCTTTCCTCATGAGTTCTCAGGAGGCCAACGCCAGAGGATAGGTATAGCTCGAGCACTTGTGATGAATCCTGAATTGGTGATTGCCGATGAACCGATTTCTGCATTAGATGTGTCTGTTAGAGCTCAAGTCTTAAATTTATTGAAGAGATTGCAAAAAGAACTGGGCTTAACTTATCTCTTTATTGCACATGATTTGTCAGTCGTTCGGTTTATTTCTGATAGGATTGCAGTGATTCACAAAGGTGTTATTGTAGAAGTGGCAGAGACAGAGGAATTATTTAAGAATCCTTTGCATCCATACACTCGTTCCTTACTATCTGCTGTTCCTATTCCGGATCCAATTTTAGAAAGACAAAAAACTTTAGTAGTATATGATCCAAATATGCATGATTATTCTATAGATAAGCCAGAAATGCATGAAATCAAGCCAGGCCATTTTGTATGGTCAAATAAAGCAGAATTTGCAAAATATTCAGAAGGCATATAAACTAGAAAATAATCGAGAGATAAACATACTTTTATAGATCCTAAAAAAAGTCTTGGAACTATCTGTTTCAAGTCTTTTTGGTATAATACGTGTTACGCTACTCTCACAATGTTAAGAAATTCTAGTAAATGAAGGAACTATTTCTCATATCTTGCCAATTTTCTGTCAATTTATGGTAGAATAGAAAAAATAGATTTTTTACGAGGGATACCATGACATTAGTATATCAATCAACACGTGATGCCAAGAATACCGTATCAGCAAGTCAAGCCATTTTACAAGGGTTGGCAACTGATGGTGGGTTGTTTACCCCTATTTCCATGCCAAGGGTTGAGTTGGATTTTTCTGTACTCAAAGATGCTTCTTATCAAGAAATTGCCAAGTTGATTTTGTCGGCTTTTTTGGATGATTTTACGGCAGATGAGCTGGACTACTGTATCAACAATGCTTACGATAGCAAGTTTGACATGCCAGCTATTGCCTCAGTTGTCAAACTAAAAGGTCAGTACAACTTGGAACTTTTCCGTGGCTCAACCATTGCCTTTAAGGACATGGCACTGTCTATCTTGCCTTATTTGATGACGACAGCGGCTAAAAAACATGGTCTGGAAAATGAGATTGTCATTTTAACTGCAACATCTGGTGATACAGGTAAGGCTGCTATGGCCGGTTTTGCGGATGTACCAGGTACACAAATCATCGTCTTCTACCCACGTGACGGGGTATCTAAGGTCCAAGAATTGCAGATGACTACGCAGACGGGGGCTAATACTCACGTGGTGGCCATTGATGGTAACTTTGACGATGCTCAGACTAATGTGAAGCACATGTTCAATGACGAGAATCTTCGTGCCAAGTTGGCGGCTAAAAAACTCCAGTTTTCATCAGCCAACTCCATGAACATCGGTCGCTTAGTGCCACAGATTGTTTACTATGTTTATGCCTATGCTCAGCTGGTTAAGACTGGTGAGATTGCGGCGGGCGACAAGGTCAATTTCACTGTTCCGACAGGGAATTTTGGGAATATCTTAGCGGCTTACTACGCTAAGCAGATCGGTCTTCCAGTTGGCAAGCTCATCTGTGCTTCCAACGACAACAATGTCCTAACCGACTTCTTCTCAACTGGTGTTTACGACAAGAACCGTACTTTCCGCGTGACCACTAGTCCATCTATGGATATTTTGGTCTCATCAAACTTGGAGCGTTTGATTTTCCACCTCTTTGGTAATGACGCTGTCAAAACAGCGGAGCTGATGGAAGCCTTGAACACAGCTGGTCAGTATGACATTCAAGGAGCTGACGCGGATATTTTATCTTTCTTTGTTGCTGCCTTTGCGACAGAAGAAGAAACTGCTGCAGAAATCAAACGTGTTTATGACGAGTCAGGCTATATTGAAGACCCACATACGGCTGTAGCATCTGCAGTTTATAAGAAATATGCACAGCAAACTGGTGATCAGACTCCAACAGTAATTGCTTCAACAGCTAGTCCGTACAAGTTCCCTGTGGTTGCGGTTGAAGCTGTGACTGGTCAGTCAGGTTTAACTGACTTTGAAGCTCTTGCAAAATTACATGAGATTTCAGGTGTAGCCTTGCCACCAGCTGTAGATGGTTTGGAAACTGCACCGGTTCGTCACAATACCGTTGTTGCAGCTGCGGATATGCAAGCAGAAGTAGAACGATATTTGGATATTTAATGCATGGATATTTTTATACAAACTGTTTAAACGACAGTTTGTTTTTTAAAGTAAAAATATTTAATTGAGTTGATGTTGATACCACAAAAATGAATTGGAGAATATGAACAAAAAGATTTGCAAAGAACTAATATCAATTGCCTTTCCTGCAATGGGAGAAAACCTTCTTCAAATGTTGATGGGGATGGTGGATTCCTATTTGGTCGCCAGTCTTGGAATCGTAGCTTTATCTGGCGTATCGATTGCGAATAATCTATTAGCCGTCTATCAGGCGGTTTTTATTGCGTTAGCTGCAGCCGTTTCATCCCAATTGGCCCATGTTGTAGGAAAAGAGAAAGGAATGCAGATTACTGCCATTGTCACCGATAGTGTCAAGCTGACTGTTTATGTAGGCGTATTTCTGGGTATTTTAGCGGTTATACTAGGTCCAACATTGCTGACTAGCTTGGGGGCAGAACATGAGGTAGCTCAACTTGGTGGTCTCTATTTGATTTTGGTCGGGGGTAGTATTTTGTTACTGGGACTTATGACCTGTTTGGGTGGAATCCTGAGAACTCTTGGTCAACCTCGTTATCCAATGTATATTAGTTTATTTTCAAATCTCCTAAATGCCGTATTTTCGGCCATTGCAGTTTTTGTACTCCATACAGGGGTGGCCGGAGTTGCTTTTGGAACGATATTGTCAAGAATAGTCGGGTGCGGTCTACTTTGGTCACGCCTATCGATCTCTATTAAACCAAGTACTTGGTCTGTTGATAAAGAGTTAGTTAGGCTTGCTCTACCTGCTATTGGCGAACGGTTGATGATGAGAGCAGGTGATGTAGTCATTGTAGGAATGATTACTGGTTTGGGAACGGCTGTTGTTGCTGGAAATGCGATTGGAGAAACCATTACTCAATTTAACTATATGCCCACCTTAGGAATCTCAGTAGCAACGCTTATTATGACTGCAAAGAGTAGGCAAGATTCGTTAGCTGTTCAACGGATTTATCGAATTGGTCTTGGACTCTCGCTGATTTTTATGTTCGTAATAGGAGGCATTAGTTACTTAGCAGGACCTTTACTAATTAGTCTTTTCACGATGGATGTTCAAGTGGCACAAGCTAGTCAGACGGTCTTGCTCTATTCTGTCCTTGGGGTACCTTTTACAGCAGCAACTCTTGTCTTTACAGGACTTTGGCAAGGTATGGGCAATGCTCGACTACCTTTTTATGCGACTGGTATAGGCATGTGGGTGGTTCGAATAGGTCTAGCATATTTTCTAATAAAAAATTTTCAATTAGGCTTGCCTAGTATTTGGCTTGCAACGATAGTAGATAATGCCTTTCGAGCAAGTTTGTTATATGTTCGCTTCAGATACTCCACAGGATGATTTGCTCTTTAAGGTTTGCATAAGAAATCTTTTAGTTCTGTTTAAGTTATGAGAGCTATACTATCTTCAAGCTAGAAATAGCAAACAACTTCTTTTTCATATAATCTCCTAGAAAGCAGTCGGCGATGGTCGGCTGTTTTCGTGTCTTCAATTCTTTTGTAAAAATGGTATAATAGAAGTGATTGTATAAGGAGAATAAAATGTCGGCAATAGGAAAAGCATCTGGGAAAATTATATTGATGGGCGAGCATTCAGTGGTTTATGGACAGCCGGCGATTGCGATGCCTTTTTCTGCTGTAGAAATTATTGCCAAAGTGACAGCTCAGGGAGAGGCTCTGAGTGTCGACTGTGATTTTTATAAGGGCCTTGTCCATAAGATGCCCAAAATATGGGAAAGCCTCAAACATGCTATACGATTTTCACTATATCGTATCGGAGCGCCAACAGATCCGGCCATTCACATTAAAATTAGCTCGACTATTCCTGCTGAAAGAGGAATGGGTTCAAGTGCAGCGGTGGCAGTTGCTGTAGCACGGGCTCTATTTGCGCATTATGAAAAAATATTGACCGATAAGGAGTTGTGGGAAATAGTTCAATCCTCTGAAAAAATAGCTCATGGAAATCCGTCGGGAATAGACGCAGCAACCACAAGTGGTAAGTCACCTGTCTTTTTTATTAAAAATCAGCCTATGGAGCCACTAGAACTCAAACTCAGTGCCTATCTAGTAGTGGCAGATACTGGTGTGACAGGAAATACCTTAGAAGCTATTTCAGATGTCGCGGATTTGTTGGAGAAAAAGCCAGAGGCGATGAAGTTTGTTGAGGAACTCGGAAGCTTAGCGAAACAGGCTAAAGAAGACTTAGCCACTGACCAAGCTGAGCTTCTAGGAAGTAAAATGAATCAAGCTCATGTCCTTCTGCAAGAATTAGGTGTATCTGATCCCAGTCTTGATCAGCTAGTACGCATTTCTCAAGAGTCCGGAGCACTTGGAGCTAAATTAACTGGTGGTGGTCGAGGAGGTTGCATGATTGCATTGGCAAAAAATGCAGAAGATGCTCAAAAAATAGCTCAAACATTAGACCAAGCTGGTGCTCGCCAGACATGGATACAATATTTAGGAGAAATCAATGACTAAAAAAATAGGAATTGCCCGCGCCCATACAAATATCGCTTTGATTAAATACTGGGGGAAACGAGATAAGGAGCTATTTTTACCTATGAACTCCAGTTTGTCCTTGACACTTGATGCTTTTTATACGGATACAAAAGTTGTTTTCGACTCAGAATTGACAGGTGACGAATTTTATCTCAATGGAAATGTACAAAATGAAAAAGAAATTTTAAAAATTTCTCGATTTTTGGATTTATTTCGCGAATATATAGGTGAAGGGAATTTTGCTCGAGTTGAAAGTCTAAATTTTGTTCCAACTGCTGCTGGTTTGGCAAGTTCTGCATCGGCCTTTGCGGCTCTAGCACTTGCAACGGCAACTGCTTTACATCTCGATTTGTCACCAGCTCAGCTTTCAACCTTTGCACGGAGAGGGTCTGGGTCAAGCACACGTAGCCTATTTGGTGGCTTTGTCGAGTGGGATATGGGTACTGGATCTGAAGATTCCATGGCTCGGCCAATTGATGATGCTGACTGGGACATTGCCATGATTGTCTTAGCTGTAAATACCGGACCTAAAAAAATTGCAAGTCGAGAAGGAATGGACCATACAGTAGCTACTTCGCCTTTCTATTCCGCTTGGGTGGAGACCGCCCAATCAGATTTGGCAGATATCAAAGTGGCCATTGCTAATCGTGATTTTGAGAAACTTGGTCAAATTACAGAACATAATGGTATGAAAATGCATGCAACAACCCTTTCCGCGAATCCCCCTTTTACCTATTGGACGGCAGATAGTTTGCTTGCTCAAGAGGCTGTTCGTCAGGTTCGTGAAAAGACTGGTTTGTCAGCATATATGACGATGGATGCTGGACCAAATGTTAAAGTTCTCTGCCGTGAAAGTGAGATGGATGAATTTGTCAATGAACTATCTCAGATTTTTCCAAGAGAAAAAATCATTACCAGTAAGCCAGGTCCTGCTGCCTATATTTTAAGCGAGGAAGAGTGGCACGCATCACAAAAAAAATTTGAAAAGAGTTTAGAACATGAAGGTAGTGACCAAAGTTCCAGGTAAATTGTTTTTGGCTGGAGAATATGCGGTGGTGGAGTCAGGAAACCCAGCAGTGATAGCAGCAGTTGACCGTTATTTAACGGTTAGTATTGAGTCGGCTGAAAGTGGAATGATTCATTCTACCCAGCAGTCTGATATGTTTTTAACATGGTATCGCACAAATGAACAGATTCTTGTTTCGGAGGAAAATCCTTATCAGATTGTCTTGACAGCTTTACAAGTATCAGAAGAATTTCTGCGTGAACAAGGGATACCATGTCAAGGCTACTACAGTGTAACGATTCAATCAGAATTGGATGACCAAGATTCTGGGACTAAATATGGTCTAGGTTCATCAGGTGCTGTAACGGTTGCTACTGTTGAAGCTATACTGCTCTATTATGGTTACGAATTGGATCCTTTATTGGTTTTCAAATTGTCTGTTTTGACTCAGGCAAGATTGAATATGACGGGCTCGCATGGAGATTTGGCGGCGTCTAGTTTTCGCGGACTTGTCGCATACTATTCTCTTGATAAATCCTGGTTGTCGGAGCAGATGTCTGTGCAAGGTTTGAGTAATCTTCTTGCAAGTGATTGGAAAGATTTGCAGATTAAGCAGATTGGGTTGCCTGCACCATTGGAATTACTAGTTGGTTGGACAGGATCTGCTGCATCGACAACGCACCTAGTATCACATATGGAGAGCAAAAAAACGCAGCAGTCTAAGGAAGAAATTTATTCCCAGTTTTTGAATGAGTCCAAAGTATGTGTAGAGCAGTTGATATGGGCTTGCCAAAATAAAGATATACCTTGTATAAAACAGGCCGTTACTCGCAATCGCTATTTATTGCGAAAATTTTCGGAAGATATGAGTCTGACCATTGAAACTCCTTTGTTGACGGAACTTTGTGATAGTGCAGAAGCAAATGGTGCCGTAGCAAAGTCATCAGGAGCGGGAGGTGGCGACTGTGGTATTTGTTTAGTTGACAGCCAAGAGCAAAAAGAAGCTATCCAAATTATTTGGGAGCAGGCAGGAATTTTTCCACTTCCCTTAACGATTGCAGAAAGAAATAAGGAGAGAATATGATCTATCAACGAATTGAAGGATTAAACCGTAAAGATCAGCATGTTGCATTAGCTGATTTGCAATATAATGATGCATCTGCAGCGGATTTTGCCCAAACACGATTTGTTCACCATTCATTACCTGAAATGGCGATTGAGGATGTTTCAATAAAGACACAGGTAGCAGGCTTAGAGTTTGACAGACCATTTTTTATTAATGCTATGACAGGCGGGAGTGAAAAAACAGGTCAAATCAATCAATTGCTGGGAATTATTGGACATGTCAGTAAAATCGCAATTGCTTCTGGGTCAGTGAGTGCAGCGATTAAGGATCCAAGTGTAGCAAAGACATTTTCGGTCTTGCGTCGTGAAAACCCACATGGTATTATCTTTGCAAATTTAGGTGCTCACCATGATGTTGAAAGTGCTAAACGCGCAATTGATCTCTTAGAAGCTAATGCTATTCAAATTCATATCAATGCTCCTCAAGAGATAATTATGCCAGAAGGTGATCGCGATTTTTCAATGTGGTTGAAGAATATTGAGTCGCTTGTAAGAGGCTTAGAGGTTCCTGTTATTGTTAAAGAAGTTGGTTTCGGTATGAGTCGTGAAACCATAGCGCAATTGAAGTCAGTCGGAGTGGAAACAGTTGACATCTCTGGTACAGGTGGGACAAACTTTGCTAAGATTGAGAATGCGCGCCGCATTTTTCAAGAGTTTACATATTTGGAAGGATGGGGTCAGTCTACGGTTGAATCGTTGATAGAAGCAGCTAGTCTTCCAATCGAACAGCGTCCAGCGATTATAGCGTCTGGAGGAATAAAAAATCCATTTGATATTGTGAAATCACTTGCCTTGGGAGCTGATTTAGTCGGTTTATCTAACCGTATCTTACAATATGTAAAAGATGGTAAAATGGACCAAATGGATAAGGTTTTTTATGATTTGTCGGTTATGAACGGTGAAATTCGTGATATTATGACTCTCCTAGGTGCAAAAGATATTGCATCGTTGAGGAAGACAGATCTTATCCTGCCTGCATCTGTACAACATTGGTGTCAAGCGCGTGGTATTGACTGGCAGTTGTACGGTCAACGTTCTAAAAAATAGATGAATGTTAGTAAAGGACGGATATTCTGTCCTTTTTTTAAACATTTCTTTCGATTTTATCAGATTTGTGGTAGAATAATAAAAAATTATATCGAGGTAAACAAATGAAAGCAATTATTACAGTTGTTGGTAAAGACAAATCGGGTATTGTAGCTGGTGTAGCAGGAAAAGTTGCAGAATTAGGACTTAATATTGATGATATTTCTCAAACCGTTTTAGACCAGTATTTCACAATGATGGCCTTGGTATCTGCCGAAGAAAAGAAGGACTTTACGAAGCTTCGTGCAGAATTGGAAGCTTATGGTGAGGCTTTAAACGTTAAAATCAATATTCAAAGTGCAGCTATTTTTGATGCGATGCACAATTTATAAGGAGAGTAATTTTTATATGGACATTAGACAGGTAACTGAAACGATTGCCATGATCGAGGAACAGCACTTCGATATTCGGACGATTACTATGGGGATTTCTCTTTTAGATTGTATTGATCCTGACATTGAAAAAGCTGCTGAGAAAGTTTATTCTAAAATTGTGACCAAGGCAAAGAATTTGGTTTCGGTTGGGGATGAAATAGCAGCAGAATTAGGGATTCCTATTGTCAATAAACGTGTGTCTGTAACGCCGATTGCCTTAATTGGTGCGGCGACTGATGCGACAGATTATCTCCCATTGGCTCATGCTTTGGACAAGGCAGCTAATGAAATCGGAATTGACTTTATCGGAGGTTTTTCAGCCCTTGTTCAAAAAGGCTATCAAAAAGGTGATGAAATTCTGATCAACTCCATTCCACAAGCCTTAGCACAGACTTCAAAGGTTTGTTCATCGGTTAATATCGGTTCGACAAAGTCCGGTATTAACATGACTGCTGTGAGAGATATGGGAAGAATCATCAAGGAAACAGCTGAAGCTTCTGAGATGGGTGCTGCTAAGTTGGTGGTTTTTGCGAATGCGGTTGAAGATAATCCGTTTATGGCTGGCGCTTTCCATGGTGTTGGTGAGGCAGATGTCGTTATTAATGTGGGTGTTTCTGGGCCAGGTGTAGTAAAGCGTGCTCTGGAAAAAGTCCGCGGGGAGAGCTTTGATGTAGTAGCTGAAACAGTGAAGAAAACAGCCTTTAAAATAACTCGTATCGGTCAGCTAGTGGGCAATATGGCGAGCGAACGTTTGGGTGTCAAATTTGGTATCGTTGACCTCTCACTTGCTCCGACACCTGCTGTCGGGGACTCTGTTGCGCGTGTCTTGGAGGAAATGGGATTGGAAACCGTTGGCACACACGGAACAACTGCTGCACTTGCTTTACTAAATGACGCGGTGAAAAAAGGTGGCGTTATGGCTTGTAACCAAGTAGGTGGTTTATCAGGCGCATTCATTCCTGTATCTGAAGATGAAGGGATGATTGCAGCGGTACAAAGTGGATCGCTCAATCTTGAAAAATTAGAAGCTATGACTGCGATTTGTTCTGTCGGTTTGGACATGATTGCCATTCCAGAAACGACTCCAGCCGAAACCATTGCAGCAATGATTGCAGATGAGGCAGCCATTGGGGTAATTAATCAAAAAACAACAGCAGTCCGTATTATCCCATTAGGTAAGGAAGGTGAATTGATCGAATTTGGAGGTCTTCTAGGAACAGCTCCTGTTATGAAAGTCAACCAAGCATCTTCTGTTGATTTTATCAACCGAGGTGGTCAGATTCCTGCGCCAATTCATAGTTTTAAGAATTAAAAAACGTAGACCGATTGCCCAAGCAGTCGGTTTTTTGTTATACTATATAGTAAATAGTAAGAAATGACAAGGAGAATACTATGGCAGACGTAAGATTATACATTTCCCGTCATGGAAAAACAATGTTTAATACAATTGGTCGGGTACAAGGTTGGTGTGATACGCCTCTTACCAAAAAGGGAGAAGAAGGTATTCGTGAGTTAGGGCTTGGACTGAAAGATACCGGAGTCGATTTCAAATTAGCTGTGTCAAGCGACTTGGGACGAACAGTTCAAACGATGACCATTGCTTTGCGGGAATTGGAAAAATTAGGGGAAATTCCATATTATCAGGATAAACGCATTCGAGAATGGTGTTTTGGTAGTTTTGAGGGTATGTATGATGCAGAACTATTTCAAGGAGTTCTTCCTCGCTTGAAAGGAACTGTGGATACGAATGGAATGTCATTTGCAGAAATAGCGACAGGGATTCAAGAAGCAGACACAGCTGGTTGGTCTGAATCATGGGAAGTGCTTAGCAATCGTATTTTGACAGGTTTTGAATCTATTGCTCAAGACTTGGAAAAGCAAGGTGGAGGAAATGCCTTGGTTGTTAGTCATGGTATGACGATAGCCACACTCGCTCATCTACTCGACCCAGAGAGGGGGGCAGATGTTGTATTGGATAATGGCTCAATTACAGTTCTCAAGTATGAGAATAGCTCATTCACCATTGAATCATTTGGAGACATGTCCTATCGCCAACGAGGAGCAGAATTAATAGCTCAAGGGAAATGACGAAAGAATCAGAGTTTCATCTCTGATTTTTTTCTTGACAAGTATATCGAGATGCGATATAATATATACATCGAAGTACGATATATCGAGGTACGAAAAGGGGTTTTATGAACGATAAGTTAAAACGAGTCTATGTTCCCATGACAGAGACAGCCTTCTATATTCTCTTTCATTTACAGCAGGAACGACATGGTTACGATATAACACAGAAGACTAAGGAAGTCACGGCAGGTCAGGTCGTGATTAGCCCCGGAACCATGTACGGCACCCTATCGAAAATGGAAAAGGATGGCTTGATTGCCTTTGTCAGAGAAGAAGACAAGCGAAAGTTATACCAAATAACAGCAACGGGTCGAGAAATTCTGGATATAGAATTGGCTCGAATTGAACGACTTTATCGAAATAGTAAGGGGGAAAGTTATGGAAACTAAGATAGAATGTAAAGTATTTTTTATCACAGATTTCAATCAGCAGGCGCAGTATCTTACTGAAATGCATCGGAAAGGGTGGAGGCTAACTAAAATTCGTTGGAGCTTCTTTTATCATTTTGAAAAATGCCAGCCAGAAGATGTCGCCTACCAAGTTGATTTCAAGGAAGCAAAAAATAAAGATAGAGAATCCTATCTACGCATGTACGAGGACTATGGTTGGGAATTTGTCACATCATGCCAAAACTTCGTTATTTTTAGGAAGGCAGCTGTAAAGGGAGATCTTGAGATATATGGTGATAGGGAAAGTAAATTGGAATTTGTTAATACAATCTTCCAACGACGCTATTTGCTGTCTTTGGGACTATATTTCATTCTATCAGGGACGAATATGAGTTCTCATCCAGGTTTTGTCTTAGGCTTTTCTATCATTTATATTCCGCTTTTATTATTACTAGGTATCCGTTTTTATCGTATGGTAAAGAGTAACTAGGTCCTCAGACTGATTTTTAGCACTCCAGGCAAAAGAGTGCTAATTTTTTGTCTTTTTCTCTTGACAATTCATTTTTTCAGCGTATAATAGGAGTATATAGTTTAGCACTCATTATAAGAGAGTGCTAAAAACGAACATATCATTCTCATGAAAGGAGCGAAGATGATTACCCAACGTCAAAATGATATTTTGAATCTGATTGTTGAATTGTTTACGCGCCATCATGAGCCAGTTGGTTCTAAGGCTTTGCAGGAGATGATTTCTTCTAGCTCAGCAACGATTCGAAATGATATGGCTAAGTTAGAGCAATTGGGCCTTTTGGAAAAAGCACACACGTCTAGTGGAAGGATACCGAGTCGAGCTGGTTTTCAATATTTTGTAAATCATTCACTGAATTTAGAGTATATTGACGAGGAAGATGTCTATCAGATAGTTAAGGCTTTCGATTTTGAAGCTTTTAAACTAGAAGATATATTGGAGCGGGCCAGTCAGGTTTTAGCAGATTTGACAGAATACACATCAGTTATTTTAGATGTGGAGCCGACCAGTCAACAGTTGACTTCCTTTGACATAGTACAGCTAAGTAATCACGATGCTTTGGCAGTTTTGACACTAGATCAGTCCAAGCCAGTCACTGTCCAATTTGCGATTCCGAAGAACTTTTTATCAAGGGATTTGGAAGTACTAAGACGCCTAGTTGATGAACGATTTGTTGGACAGACAGTTCTGTCTATTCACTATAAACTGCGGACGGAAATACCTCAAGTGGTACAGCGATACTTTACTACAACGGATAATGTCTTAGATTTGATGGATTACATTTTTTCCAACTTATTTCAAGAAACAGTCTTTATTAGTGGCAAAGTTGCTTCGCTAACTTATGGAAATCTTGCTACCTACCAATTATTGGATAGCCCACAACTTCTGGCGCCAGAACTACGACAAGGATTGGCACCGAATCAGCAGTCCAGCATTGTGATAGCCGAGCACAGAGATCCAGCTCTTGCAGACATAACGGTGATTCATCATCGCTTTCCTATCCCCTATCGGGGTATGGCTCAGATGAGTTTGCTTGGTCCTGTTGACATGGACTACCGTAGGCAGATGAGTTTAATCAACATCATCAGCCGCGTCCTATTTATGAAATTAACTGATTACTACAGATATTTAAGCAGTAATCATTATGAAGTCAATTAAGATGTGAGGGCGTGAAGGAAACGATTGAAAAATAGGAGATTGACGCGGTGTCATCAGATACAAGGAAATCTATCTTTTTTCTGAGTTTCTAGCCCGAACTCAATTTATTATTTGTCAAAGTAATAATAGAAAATGAAGAGGTGAACAACTTGTCAGAAGAAATCAAAAATGAAGAAATCGTAGAAGAGGTTGAAACAACAGAAGAAGTTGTGGAGACACCTGAAAAATCAGAATTGGATTTGGCAAATGAGCGTGCAGAGGAATTTGAAAACAAATACCTCCGTGCCCACGCTGAAATGCAAAATATTCAACGTCGCGCCAACGAAGAACGCCAAACCATTCAGCGTTACCGTTCGCAAGACTTGGCTAAGAAAATCTTGCCGAGCTTGGATAACTTGGAACGTGCCCTTCAAGTCGAAGGCTTGACAGAAGATGTCAAAAAAGGCTTGGAAATGGTACAGGAAAGCTTGATTCAAGCCCTTAAAGAAGAAGGGGTGGAAGAAGTCGCAACCGATGTCTTTGACCCAAATCTTCACATGGCCATTCAAACAGTTCCAGCCACAGACGACTGCCCAGCAGAACACATCGCACAAGTATTCCAAAAAGGCTACAAGTTGCATGAACGTCTGTTGAGACCGGCTATGGTGGTGGTATCAGAATAGTCGCTCTGCTATTTTCCAAAAAAGAAACCTGACCGAGATGTCGTTAAACTACTTGAAAAGAAAGTAAATTAAAAAGAGGTAAATCATATGTCTAAAATTATCGGTATTGACTTAGGTACAACAAACTCAGCAGTTGCAGTTCTTGAAGGAACTGAATCAAAAATCATCGCAAACCCAGAAGGAAACCGCACAACTCCGTCTGTTGTGTCTTTCAAAAATGGTGAAATCATCGTTGGTGATGCGGCAAAACGCCAAGCAGTAACCAACCCAGATACCATCATCTCTATCAAATCAAAAATGGGAACTTCTGAAAAAGTTTCAGCAAATGGCAAAGAATACACACCACAAGAAATCTCAGCTATGATTCTTCAATACTTGAAAGGCTACGCTGAAGAATACCTTGGTGAAAAAGTAACCAAAGCAGTTATCACTGTTCCTGCTTACTTCAACGATGCACAACGCCAAGCAACCAAAGACGCTGGTAAAATCGCTGGTCTGGAAGTAGAACGTATCGTCAACGAGCCAACTGCAGCAGCCCTTGCTTACGGTTTGGACAAGACTGACAAAGATGAGAAAATCTTGGTATTTGACCTTGGTGGTGGTACTTTCGACGTGTCTATCCTTGAACTTGGTGACGGTGTCTTTGACGTACTTGCTACAGCAGGTGACAACAAACTTGGTGGTGACGATTTTGACCAAAAGATTATCGACCACATGGTTGCAGAATTCAAGAAAGAAAATGGCATCGACTTGTCAGCAGACAAAATGGCTCTTCAACGTTTGAAAGATGCAGCTGAAAAAGCGAAGAAAGACCTTTCAGGTGTCACTTCAACTCAAATCAGCTTGCCGTTCATCACTGCAGGTGCAGCTGGTCCGCTTCACTTGGAAATGACATTGACTCGTGCGAAATTTGATGAATTGACTTACGACCTTGTAGAACGTACAAAGACTCCAGTTCGTCAAGCCCTTTCAGATGCAGGCCTTAGCTTGTCAGAAATTGACGAAGTGATTCTTGTCGGTGGTTCAACTCGTATCCCAGCCGTTGTAGAAGCTGTTAAGGCTGAAACAGGTAAAGAGCCAAACAAATCTGTAAACCCTGACGAAGTGGTTGCCATGGGTGCGGCAATCCAAGGTGGTGTCATCACTGGTGATGTGAAAGACGTTGTTCTTCTTGACGTAACACCATTGTCACTTGGTATCGAAACAATGGGTGGCGTATTTACAAAACTCATCGACCGTAACACAACTATCCCAACTTCTAAATCACAGGTCTTCTCAACTGCGGCAGACAACCAGCCAGCTGTTGATATCCACGTGCTTCAAGGTGAGCGCCCAATGGCAGCGGACAACAAGACTCTTGGTCGCTTCCAATTGACTGACATCCCTGCAGCACCTCGTGGTATTCCACAAATCGAAGTAACATTTGATATCGATAAGAACGGTATTGTTTCTGTAAAAGCTAAAGACCTTGGTACACAAAAAGAACAAACCATCGTTATCCAGTCTAACTCAGGTTTGACAGAAGAAGAAATCGACCGCATGATGAAAGATGCAGAAGCAAACGCTGAAGCAGATAAGAAACGTAAGGAAGAAGTGGATCTTCGTAACGATGTTGACCAAGCAATCTTTGCGACTGAGAAAACTCTTAAAGAAACTGAAGGCAAAGGCTTTGACGCAGAACGCGACCAAGCCCAAGCAGCTCTTGATGAGTTGAAAGCAGCCCAAGAAGCTAACAACTTGGACGACATGAAGGCTAAACTTGAAAACCTCAACGAAAAAGCCCAAGCCCTTGCAGTGAAACTCTACGAGCAAGCCGCAGCAGCCCAACAAGCAGCTGCAGGCCAAGAAGGTGCCCAAACAGCTAATAACGCAGGCGATGATGTGGTGGATGGCGAGTTTACTGAAAAATAAGATGTGAGAGCGTTAAAAGAACGACAGAAAAATAGGAACTTGACGCTGAATGCTTGCATTCAAGGAAAGTTATCTTTTTTCCGAAGTTCTTAGCTCGAACTCAGTTCTCATCTTCTCGAGAATAGAAATTGAGAAACGAGCAGTTGGTCCGGGGATTGTTTTATCCCGAGCCACGAAATTCTTCACTAGGCTTTGTTAGCTCTCCTCGATGAACTCTAGTTCAATCTTCGTCCAGTTGCCTAGCCTAGTCTTGAATTTTTTTGAGTATCTAGAATTTGGAAAGTTATCTTTTTTCCGAAGTTCTTAGCTCGAACTCAGTTCTTATCTTTTCGAGAATAGAAATCATTCTTCAATAAAATTTCCAATCACAGAGGTTGCAACCCAGCCTCTGTTTTTGGGTAAATAGCATTCTAACTTTTACAGAATTGAATACGCCTACGACTCTGTGGAAAAAGATAAACTTTGCCTAGATGCGAGGCATCGTCGGATAGTTTTCTATTTTTCTTTGAGTCGCTTAACGGTTTAATATCTTCTTAGAAAGGAAAGTGTTCGAAATCGAACATGGGCTACTTTCAATATTTCAAAGAAAGGAATATAAGTTCGGTAATTCGAACATAGGCTAAAAACCTAGTGAATAGATAAACTTCCTAGTGTGTTTTACACACTGCGTCAGTTTGCTGTTTTCACTTTTCCAAAACCATGATAGAAAGGAAAGTGTTCGTAATCGAACACGGGCTACGGACTGTGCCAAAAAGATAGTTTTTCCTAGGACGATGTCGTCCTGCGTCAAAACTCCTATTTTGGCTGTGTCCGCTTAACGCCCTTAGTATCTTATATGAACAATACTGAATTTTACGATCGTCTGGGGGTTTCTAAGGATGCTTCTCAGGACGAGATAAAAAAAGCATATCGGAAGCTTTCAAAAAAATACCATCCAGACATTAATAAGGATCCGGGTGCGGAGGATAAATATAAGGAAGTTCAAGAGGCTTATGAAACTTTGAGCGACCCTCAAAAACGGACTGCCTATGACCAATATGGTCCTGCAGGAGCCAATGGTGGCTTCGGTGGTGGAGCAGGTGGTTTTGGTGGATTTGATGGAGCTGGTTTCGGCGGTTTTGAAGATATCTTCTCAAGCTTCTTTGGTGGAGGCGGTGCAAGCCGTAATCCTAATGCACCTCGTCAAGGAGATGATTTGCAGTATGTAGTCAACTTGAAATTTGAAGAAGCGATTTTTGGTGTGGAACGAGAAGTTTCCTACAATCGTGAAGCAACCTGCCGGACCTGTTCAGGTTCTGGTGCAAAACCTGGAACTAGTCCAGTAACCTGTGGTCGCTGTCATGGTTCTGGTGTCATTAATGTGGATACACAAACACCTCTTGGAACCATGCGTCGCCAAATGACTTGTGATGTCTGTCACGGTCGTGGGAAACAAATCAAAGACCCATGTACGACTTGTCATGGTACTGGTCATGAAAAACAAGCTCATACAGTAACAGTTAAAGTTCCTGCGGGTGTTGAATCAGGTCAACGTATTCGTTTGGCAGGTCAAGGGGAAGCTGGTTTTAATGGAGGTCCTTATGGAGATCTTTATGTAGTTATCCAGGTTCAAGCCTCAGACAAGTTTGAGCGTGAGGGAACAACGATTCACTATAAATTGAATCTGAACTTTGTTCAGGCAGCTTTAGGTGACACTGTTCATGTACCAACTGTTCACGGTGATGTTGACTTGGTTATTCCAGAAGGTACCCAGACTGGTAAAACATTCCGTCTAAAAGGAAAAGGTGCGCCTAGCATTCGTGGTGGAGCGATGGGCGATCAGTATGTTACCGTCAATGTTGTGACTCCGACAGAATTAAACGATCGTCAAAAAGCCGCTCTAAAAGAATTCGCCAGAGCTTCGAATATTGATGTAAAACCACAGAAAAAAGGCTTCTTTGATAAAGTAAAAGATGCGCTTGATGACTTATAATTGGAAAAATCAGTAAGGAATACTTGCTGATTTTTTCTATCCATGTTACCCTTAAAGGGAGAAGTGAGGTAACAAATGGAATTTAAAGATGCGACAGCCATGTCCCAAGCAATTAGAGAAAAACGAATTTCTTCAAGAGAATTAGTTGAGGATGCGATCCAAACCATTGAGAAATTGAATCCTCTTTATAATGCTGTTGTCTCAAAACAGTATGAAACTGCCTTAGCTGAAGCAGATAACCTTGATCGTCATGGTGATGAAGATAAACCATTCTTGGGTGTTCCTCTCCTATTGAAGGATTTGGGGCAAAATGAAAGTGGTCAACCTTCTACATCTGGATCACGATTGTTTAAAGCTAGCATTGCTAGTCAAACAGATTATTTTGTACAAGCCCTTAAAAATATGGGTTTCCTTATCTTGGGGCGCACAAACACACCTGAATTTGGTTTTAAAAATATTTCTGATTCAAGTCTTCATGGACCTGTAAGGTTACCACTTGATAGGACACGAAATGCAGGAGGGTCTAGTGGTGGTGCAGCTGCAGCAGTTGCTTCAGGAATGGTCTCAATTGCGGCAGCTTCTGATGGAGGAGGATCCATTCGAATTCCTGCTTCATTTAATGCCTTGATTGGGCTCAAACCTAGTAGAGGACGAGTTCCTGTAGGACCTTCTTCCTATCGTGGTTGGCAGGGTGCTTCCAGCAATTTTGCATTGACCAGATCCATAAGAGATACCAAGCGCCTTCTTTTTCACTTACAAACCTATCAGGTTGATGCTCCCTTTCCACTTGCTCCTTTAGTCAAAGATTCCCTGTTTTGTCCGATGACAAAGCCGATTAAAATCGCTTTTAGCCTTCAATCTCCAATTGGAACGTTGGTTTCAAACGATGCAAAAAATGCTGTTATCCAGCTTTTACCACAATTAGAGGCGCTTGGATACGAGGTGGAAGAGCTAAAAACACCAATTTTAGATGGCATTGAGGTGATGAAAGCCTATTATCTCATGAATAGCGTGGAGACTGCCCAAATGTTTGACGATATTGAAGCATTTATCGGACGGCCGATGACGGTGGAGGATATGGAACCAATGACATGGGCTATCTATCAAAGTGGACAAACTATTCCAGCAAAACTTTACTCTAAAGTCTTGCAAGATTGGGACCAATACAGTGCAAAAATGGCGACTTTTCATGAATCCTATGATCTATTGTTGACACCAACAGTAGCAGATGTTGCACCAACCTTAGAGCAATTTATTCCCACAGATCAGATGGTAAATCGCTTATTGCATTCGCAAGAATTATCAATGTCGGAACAACAACAGTTAATTTGGGACATGTTCGAGGATAGTTTAGCATGGACACCGTTTACCCAACAAGCCAATATTACAGGTCAACCATCAATCAGCTTACCAACCTACCACACTAAAAATGGGCTACCAATCGGTGTTCAATTGACAGCTGCAAAAGGAAGGGAAGATATCTTACTTCAAGTGGCTGAAACTCTGGAGGTCTCAAAGTGTTGGGAAATGTAAGGGAATACATTTTTCGGTTCAATTATTTGCAAAAACGATTTCTAAATGTTAACCTATAAAAGTTGGTGAGGTAACACCGAAAAAGGATTATAGGGGCAATGGCTCCAAAGGAGATTGTTTATGTTGAAAAAAGTTTTAGCCTCAGCGCTTCTGGTTTCTGCTCTAGCATTGTCAGCATGCTCTAGTAGTAGTTCGAGCACAAATAGTTCCTCTGCTGAACAAACGCAGTGGGAAAAAGTGCAAGAAGCTGGTGTATTGAAAGTAGCAACACCAGGTACTTTGTTCCCAACGTCATACTATAATGATAATAAGGAACTAGTTGGTTATGAAATTGACATGATCAACGAAATCGGTAAGCGATTGGATCTTGAAATCGAGTATCAAGAAATTGGTGTAGCAGAAGCATTCACCGCTGTAGATAGTGGCAAGGTTGATATTTCTGTGAATAACTTTGATGTGTTAGAAGCACGTAAGGGAAAGTACAACTTCTCTATCCCTTACAAGTATTCAGTTGGTGGCTACATCGTTCGTGAAGATGGTTCTTCTGGTATTGAAGCTGCAGACTTAAGTGACTGGGCTGGTAAAAAAGCAGGTGGTGGAGCTGGTACTCAGTATATGAAAATTGCTGAGAAACAAGGTGCAGAGCCAGTTATTTATGACAATGTGACAAATGATGTGTATCTCCGCGATGTATCGACAGGTCGTACAGATTTTATTCCAAATGACTACTTCACTCAGGTTATGGCGATTCAATGGGTGAAATCGAACTTCCCGGACATTAAAGTAAAAATGGGAGATGCCCAATACAACCCAACAGAACAAGGGATTGTGATGAGCAAATCCGATGATAGTTTGAAAGAAAAACTGGATGAAACCATAGAGGCTATGAAAGCAGATGGGACCTTAAAAGCTATCTCTGAGAAATACTATGGTGGTCAAGACTTGACAGTGCCAGTTGAAAATGCGGGTGAATTGCCAGTTATCGATGTAGAGTAATTTCCAATGAAAATCAAAGTAGCTAACCTTCAACAATCTTGTCGATGTTGATCATTGTTAAGTTTCAATTTAAGGTTTTAAGAAAAGAGAGGAAAAGATGAATATCAATTGGCAGGCAGTATTTAATGCAGAAATTGCATGGGAGGCAATCCCGCAGATTCTGGAAGGCTTACCTTATACACTTTCCCTGTCATTGATTGGATTTGCATTAGGAACTTTTTGTGGCTTTTTCGTCGCATTGTTACGAATGTCTAAGATTACCCCATTACGCTGGTTAGCGATGCTGCATATCTCACTCATGCGTGGCATCCCACTTATGGTTCTTCTCTTCTTCATTTACTTTGGTCTCCCATTTATGGGAATACAATTGGATGCAATTTCTGCCTCTATCATTGCCTTTACCTCTATGTCTAGTGCCTATATTTCTGAAATTATTCGTGCATCTCTTTCAGCAATAGATAAAGGACAATGGGAGGCAGCAAAGTCGCTTGGCTTGAGAACAAACGTGATTTACCGAAAAATCATCATTCCTCAAGCCTTTCGGATTGCTCTTCCACCTCTAAGTAATGTTTTATTAGACATGGTGAAGAGTACTTCCCTAACTGCTATGATTACGGTTCCGGAGATTTTCAATAAGGCAAAAATTGTCGGAGGAGCCAAGTCTGATTATATGACAGTCTATATCTGTGTGGCTCTTATCTACTGGTTTATTTGTACCCTTTATGCGGTTGGACAAGTCCATTTAGAAAAACGATTAGCAACCTATTAATATAAAATATGAAAAATCCCTAGTAAATACTGATATACTCCCCTTATAGTGGACAGTGAAAAAATAAAAATTTTCACTAGAAACTATAAGGGGAGTTTTATTATGTCCAAAAGAAGTCCAAAATCTGTATCTGAGAAACTAGAAATTGTTCTACTTCACTTGGAAGAAGGGAAATCACTTAGTTGGTTAACTAGAAACCAAGGTATTTCTAAAGACACCCTATCGAACTGGGTTCGGAAGTACAAAGAAGCTGGTGTTGAGGGGCTAGAGGAAAGCCGTCAATGGAAGAAGTATAGTAAGGAACTAAAGGAACAAGCTGTTTCCGACTATCTTAATGGCTTGGGAAGTCTCAAAAATCTGACCAAAAAATATGGAATTTCTGACCCTTATGTTCTCAGATTATGGATAAAAAGTTATACTAGTGGTAAAGAACTGAAAGCTACTAGTAAAGGAATGAGACGCATGAAACAAGGACGCAAGACAACATTTGAAGAACGGATTGAGATTGTCAATTTTACCCTTGCCCACGAGAAAGATTACCAAGGGGCTGTTGAGAAGTATGGTGTTTCCTACCAACAGGTCTATTCTTGGGTCAGAAAGTTCGAGAAGGATGGTTCTAACGGTCTCCTAGATCGTCGTGGGAAAGGCCTGGAAAGCAAGCCTAATCTGACTCCAGAAGAAGAGTTACGCCTCAAAATCAAGCAACAGGAAGAGCGGATTAAGTATCTTGAAATGGAGAACGGCCTGCTAAAAAAGTTAGAAGAAATCAAACGACGAAACCGACGGTAAGACTTGGTCGGCACTTGGAAACCTTCCAAGCGATTAAAGAATATGCGGATGAGCATGAAGAGGTTTCTATCAGCCACTTGTGCCATATTCTAAAGGTATCTCGCTCAGGCTATTACAAGTGGTTACAACATCAAGAAACAACTTCTGAACAGGAAAATTTAGGCTTGATGGATGTCATCAAGAAACTTCATAGCCAGCATAATGGTATTCTTGGTTATCGTCGTATGACGCTATTTGTCAATCGCAAGCTTGAAACAAACTACAACAAGAAGCGGATTCGACGCTTGATGCACATTCTAGGTCTACGTTCCATTATCAGAAGAGCCAAGGGTTATTGTACTAAGACTAGCTTTGTCAATGTAGAGGACAACATTCTCAATCGTAATTTTACAGCTACTGCTCCAAATCAGAAATGGTGTACAGATGTGACTTTCTTGAAGTACGGTTTCAGCTGTAAAGCCTATTTGAGTGCTATTAAGGATCTTTACGACGGCTCAATTGTCGCCTATGTAGTTGGTCAATTTAATGATAACGAATTGGTATTGGAAACACTTCGTAAAGCACAAAAAGCTAATCCTAATGCGACACCATTAATTCACAGCGACCGAGGTTCGCAGTATACTTCGAAAGATTATTACCGTTTAACTACCAAATACCAGATGACCCGCTCCATGTCTCGTGTTGGTAAGTGTATTGACAATGCACCAATTGAGAGTTTCTTTGGGCACTTTAAGACGGAGTGCTATGATTTGAAGAAATATAAGACTTTTGAGGAGCTAGTTTCAGATATTGATGCCTACATCTATTTTTACAATCATCAACGTTTTCAAGAGCGCAACAACGGCCTTGCCCCTCTTGAAATGAGGAACAAGGCCGTCGCCTAATCTTTTATTATTTCATTGTCCACTTGACAGGGAGCTGTTCACACCCATTGGGTGGGTTTTTCTTTTACTTTGGTATCATAAAAGTTTATAATGAGA